>OGJO01000058.1_pt1 | contig 99366 bp, 84 predicted proteins | sample 1572121 | NCBI WGS metagenome assembly OGJO01 (sample SAMEA2582081, study PRJEB24529) | metagenome | biome: Human gut stool | place: China | collected 2011
AAATGTGATTTTGAGGGCCTTTTTATCTGTAATGTCACACTATAGTGTGTTTACTTTAAATCATTATACAGTTGCTTTTGTTTTTTGGTTAACTGCTCATACTTAACTGTCTTTCCTTTTTTATCAACAAAAACCGGTTTCTTACCGTTGTTATATGCATATACTTTTATTGTTGGTAGTTCCTTTTGAATTTCTGTCAACAAAGCATAATATGGCGATACTTTAGAATTTGTTTGCTCAGCTGTCAATGCTATAAAGTCAATTGGTGAAACATATTTAACGTGCTTTAGATTCTTCGCACCATGCAGTCTAGCATATTTATTAGAGTAAATGAAATAATCTGTTTCTCGTGCCTCTAAACTATTCTCATCTACATTACTATATATTCCTGGAAGATGATCTCCATAAAATACTAAAGTAATTGGCTTATTGATTTTATCTATCTGCTCAATGAATTTTTGTACAGCTTTATCAGTATATGAAAGTCCTGCACTATAATTACTGATATTATATTTTTCACCATCATCCATATCGCCACTCGCTTGGTAATCGCTAGAATTATCATAGTAATCTGAATAAGGAAGATGATTCTGATAGTAACTAAATTAATAAATTGTCCATCCTTATAATTATTAATCACATCTAATGTATTTTGATATGCCGTTTCATCTGATAAATATGGATTAGTCCCAATTTTTATCTTATGCTTTATCTTATATTTACTTCCTAGATACATAAATCTTTGGAAACCAAATTTCTGGTAAACTGCTTTTCTACTATAAAAACTACCATTATATGGATGAATTGCAGTTGATTTTTTAAAGTATTCATTAATAGTCAAAGTTCGTTCAGATTCTGGTACCACTTGTGTGTAAGCAGTAGCTATTGTTGGCGAAAAATTACTTACTGGAAGACCTGTTAAAGTCATGTATTCCATATTAGCAGTCCCACCCCCTAATCCTGAACTTATCATTAATCCAGATGTTGTATTTCCCTTGACACTATCTATGTATGATAATGGATTATGTGATAATTCTACTTCTTTCAATCTATTAGGATTTGCCAAACTTTCACTCAAGTTAAAGATAATAGTTTGTGTAGACAAGTTATTATCACGTGTCACATTTATTTCATTCGCCAATTTAGAATATTTTCTAGCTAATTTATCAACTTTCTTTTTAGAATAGTCAGTTTCTTTTTTCATAATTGTGACATCTATATTATTTAAGAATTGTTGCAAAGCTCCATTTTGTTGAGCCCCCTGCTCTTGATTTTCAAATGTAGGAAGGTTCCCATATGAATTTAAAAAATCACCAACAATTGAGCCTTCATGATTAATTCTTGTACTACTGCTATATACCAATACTGCAAATACTATCCCTAATATTCTAAATCTCCACTTTACTTTATTTTGTGGTAGTTTTCTTTCACAATAAATAATTATACCAATCAATATAACAATTATTATTGCTGTTATCCATAAAATAAATTGAGGAACCATACTCAATATATCACCATAGGCTGAAACCATTGTTACTTCAGCAGGTAAAATAGGTTCTGTACGATAATGAATTTTTATAGCATCTGCAACAATTGCAACTGCTATTACTGCATAATTCAATATTATACTTATCCAAAATCTACCAATTATCCCATAAATAAATCTATATAATAGATAAAACAACATTGTATTTAATATCAGCATATGTTGCCTGACAAAAAAGGTATAGAAAAAAATATTAGTATGATCTTTTCCCAAATGTGGTGCTGAAAAATCAGGTGACATTAAAATAAATGAAACATAAGCTAAAATATACAAAAAAATAATGTTCATGATGTTAAATCTATATTTCTTAACATTAGTAATTATATATGATATTAAATTTCTGCCCCATAGATTTATACTTTTATCATCATTCAATAACAGTCTTTCTTCTAAAGTAAGGTTTCTTTTATCTATTTTTGATAATAGCCACCCTAAAACAACAACAATTATAGAAACTATGCAACTCTTAAAAAGCAACACTTTTAAACTTATACTACCATTAACAATTTTTTCAATAATAAAATTATTCGAATAAACAAGTAATAGTAGTAATCCTATATATTCTGATATCTTTATGTTCGTCTTTAATTTTTGTCCAACTGTAAATATAACTATAGACATTGCTACAACAGATATTGAAGTTAGCACATTAAATCTGTACGCTGTTGAAAAATCTCCACGTATTCTCCAAGATATGAACGGCATAGAAAGTGCTAAGGTTATATTTAGCATTACACTTATACTCATTAAAGTAATAACTTTTTTATCTATATGTAACTTGTCCACTTCTACATTTGAAAATACTATTCCTAATGTCACCAACAAAAAAGCTGTAATAGCATTATTTCCATTACCTATCCCAAAAATATCTTTATTAAATATACTTGGTAATGCAAAAACTATAGCATATCCACTTAAAATTACTGGAAACCTATACTTCTTAAACCAATTCTTTAACTTATCTTTTATCAATAGTGCAGATATAGCACCAAGTACAATTGGATAAGTATTTCTAGTAATTGGAAGAACTGCATCGTACAAATTTTGGATAGTGAAACTTCTAGTCCACAAAAACAACCCTATAAATATCAATAAGTTTACTACATAAATATATACATATTTCTTTATGAGTTTTATATTTCCTTTTATTTGATAACCAATTAAAATTAGTAATACACCGATAATTACATTAGAAAAATTATTTAATAAACTGTATGCAAATAGTCTTTTCGATAGTAAATTGCTTTGCAAAAAAGTTGGATTTGCTTGTGCTATTAATAAAGAAAATGTAACTATTACCATAGCTACACATGCCATTAATGCATTACATAATTTTTTTATCAAATTTTTCACCTCTTGATATATATAACATAGTATTATTCTTTTTTATTTAACTATTTCTCTTTAGTACCCAACATAGACATAATAATATTACAGATATAGTAGATATTATTATGCTCACCCTCAATCCTGGAACATTATACTTCAGATTTACTTTTCCTTTTTCAATTACTCTAATTCCCAGTAAACCACCTAAAGTTTTATAAGTTTGTACTGGTTTTCCATTTATTTCAGCCGTCCAAGCAGAATCATATGGTACAGATATTGCTAAATTAGTATCTTCTGTTTTTTTATCAAAGCTAATCAAATCACCATTAACTTTAATGTCAGCAATTCCTTTTCTAAATTTATTCAGCTCTAATAAGCTTCCTTCATGTTCAACTGCAAATACTGGATTAATACTTTGAGTATCCTTACTTTCATAATTAACATGAATCTTTGTACCTTTTTTATAGGATCCTAAATATACAATTCCGTTTTCTCCCCAAACATTTTCTCCAAACATTGTTGTTATATGTTTACCATTTACTGATACTTTTATACTACTCTCAGTAACTACATTTTGATCTATTGGTAAGTAGCAGTATACATTTCCATCACTTACTACATCAATTGCATATTCTTTGGAAACTTCATTTTGTTTAATTAAATCACTTTTTATTTCTCGATACATATTTGATATTCCAAAACCTTGTGAAAAAAGCGAGTTCAGCCTAAGAAATGGATTATCTACTGGATTATAGTTAATTACTACATCTTTAGCGGTATTCTCGGTTTTAAATACTATTGGTAGTGCTCCCTTATCCTTATAAATATTGAAATCATCACTATTTTCTTTAATTCCTTCTGGAAAATTTGGTGCACTGTCACTAGTCGACATTGATTTTCCAGATATAGTTGCATCTAAAAGATTTTTATTTTTTGGAGCAATTACATACTTTAATCCCAACATTCTATTTACTGCTGCTGTCGATCCATTATTAAATGAGCTCCATCTAATCCATGAATGTTTTTGATAGTAACCAAGTGCAGATAAATAATCTGTAGATTCTTTAGATTGCTGTGACACATACGTTGATAAACCATTGTAACCATACATCAAAGGATCATTTTCATTTAATTGAATTGTAGATCCAATCCTATAAAAGCTATGATCGTTCTTATTTAATTTAGTTAATACATTTTGGTTAACTTCAGTTAATTTTACATAACTATCCATTGGAATAGACGTTTGAGCTATTGCATTCTCCCTTGGATAATATGAAAATCCTATTTCACCCAAAATAATAAATAACAACAACCAAATATATTTTTTACCCTTTTTATACATTAGAGTAATTACTAAAATTTCAATTATTATTAATAATATATCAACTAATAGTTGCTGATTTGAAAGAAAATCCCATTTATATGTTATAAATACACCTATCAAACTCCATATTATACCAGCTATAATAAAACTTATATAACCACTGCTTATATAAGTACTACCTATATAACCTATTGTTATTAATACTAGTAATATTATGTATGCTTCTCTTTGCGAGTATCCATTTGGCATTGAAAAAGCATGCCAAATCATATACAAGCCTTTTATCCAGGTTGATATAAATAATAATATAATTGCTACAAATGATGTTACCTTTAATTTCAAATCTATTTTATCAGATATAAAAAATACTGTTACTGCAATTAAAGTAAAAATGCTTGTATATAGCATTGGTATATCTGCATTATTCATATTGCCATTTAACAATGATCCTAAGCTATCTCTAAGCGGATAGATTTTATCTAGAGAAAATCGATATTTTTCCTGATATACAGCTTGTTGTCCTAAAAAGCTAGGTAACAATACTATTGTACCTACCCCTATTGGTAAGATAGTATACAACAACAAGTATATACTTTTTTTCATTATTAACAGATATTCTTTCTTGCAGACTAATGATAAAACAATCCAAAATAACGTCAACACTAGTAAAAATACTAGAACCATTACACCAATATAATAGTTAGATAAAATTAGTAATATTAATGAAATACAATATAAAATTGCTTTATTACTATTAATTAACTGCTCATACCCTAATAACACTAATGGAAAAAATATTATTGCATCGAACCACATTATAGTATGAGAATATTGAACATAAAATGTACTTAATGTATAGATTGCACTAAAAATCACTCTTAACATATTCACTGTTTTTACACTAATAGTTTTATCCACATAACTATTAACAAACCTTGATTTCAGTAAAAATATATATGTCGTTAATCCTATACATCCTGCATTCAAACAAATATTAATGAAATAAAATAACGGTATATACTTATCTGAAAAAAATAATGCAATCAAATTGATAGGCGAAAATAAATAATATGTTAATACAGCGTAAAAATTTCCACCTAAAGCCAAACTATTAGAATACAACAGCTTATGTATATTAAAAAAATTTTCTTTTCCATAGGTTAATATTGCTGCATATTGATTTTTCATATCACCAACTACAGCAGTATTATTTCCAAATGGATACACCTTAGCCAATGCAAAAGTTACCGCCAGCATTAACACAGGAATTAAAAATGATAATGTATAATACGCTACATTCTTCTTTTTCACTCTTATTATCTCCCTTTAAATAATTGATCTCATATTTTTTATACGTAAAGTTAATAGACTAACACATTCTTTTACTAAAAATTAGTCCTATTAATAAGCCTATCCACGTCATAAAAGAAACTATTATCCCCATATATAGTAGTTTGCTTGGTTGATATGTTACAGAAATCTTATTATTTCCTTTTTTTCCATCAACCATAACAGTTCCACGCGAACTAGCCGTATATCCAACATTCTTTCCATTCAACATGACTTTAGTCCTTTTGTATGCGAGAACTGGTATATCTATCTTTTCTCTTTTATCTGCCTTGACATTATATTCTATATAATTTGATGCTACTTTAGGAATTTTTACTTTTTCCTTACCACCTATAATTACTATATGCGATAAAATACTATTAATCTTTGGATTTACTTCTGCTGTTATATCATTACCTTCTTGCAGATTATTAAACGATACTGACGGATAATAATCTATCTCTCCATATAAAATTGAATAATCAAATATATTATGATAATTTGAATTTCTTATTATTGCCTCATTTGGAATTGTTTTTGCCAATTTTGTATTCTTTCCTAGTAGATTTTCTTGGGACTCATGTATTTTCACAAATAGATCTGTCAACGACCCATAATAACTTGCCATTAAAAACATCATTACTCCTGAAATTAACAAAACTTTAGCATTTCTATTACTAATACTATGTATAGATTTAGATAAGATTAAAGAAAATGTCACCATCAAGAAAAATCCGACATATGTATTTAGTCTATATGGAAATTGAATGACGCCTAGTACTCTACCAATTATAGTATTATTAAATAATCGCCATGGAAAAATTGTTGATGTACATAATAAAATAAAAACTCCCAATCCATACGCAATTTTCTCTTCTACTCTACTCTTTCTAACGAAATAACAACCCACTATAGTCGTAAATATCGCAAAAATACCCACAGATCTATTTGTATCAGTTGCATTCTTCACAGATTCTAGAAAAATTTCTTGAAATGAGCCTAAGTACCCAAATATGGCTCCATTAGGTGCTTTAATACCTGCACCTATAAAATCTGTAACAAATGGTATCAATACAAAAGAAGATAGTAATGTAACTAAAATAATATTTTTGCTTAAATTAATCATTACTCTTTTTATAGATTTTGCATCAATAATCATATATATAATACTTATTGCTACTGCACTCAATAATGTTATATACGCACTAACAATGTGACTATATAAAATTAGAGTCCAACCTATACCTAATAAATACCATTTTTTCCTATCTACTAAGCAATAATATAAACCTATAAAGAATAAAGGTATAAATGTGTATGCTAAGAATTCTCCCACTACTAAATGGGCTATTCCAAGATGTATATGGTATGGAAAAATTGTATATAATATTCCAAATATAATAGCTCTAACCCTATCTTTTTCAAACAACCACATAGAGTAATAAGCTATATACATCGTTATAAATAGCATTAATCCGTACCATACATAAAAAGATGTTACTGGAGAAAGTATTAATCTTAAAATAATCCAAGGGTATAATAAAACACTTGGATAAAACAAAAATGTACCTACTCCAGTACTACTAAATGTATGGCTAGCTATAAAAGTCAGTTTTCCATTACGAAAATTATCATATAATTCTTCTATTCTAGAGAAATGGAAACTTCCATCAGCACTTAAGACTATAGTGCCTAATTTTATAAAAACAAGAGTTAGTAAAAACGAAAATATTCCGAAAAATAACATTATCAATATGTTTATTCTTACATTTTTCCATTTACTGTCTGACATATAAAATCCCCCTATTCTTATATCTTATGTAGAGTAGTAACAATATACATATTCCAACTACTACTAAAGACACAGTACTTGCTATTTTATATTTCATAGGAACAATATATTTAACTTTTACATCTATATTTTGTAGATTCTTATCTTTATATATTTGTAATTGTGAGTATTTATTCTCATAAAGCTCAACTTTTCTACTATTTAGATAGACATTATAATTATTTTTATCATAAATAACAAATGGCAAAGTTAGTCTCCCGCTATCAGATGGAAGTTCTCGAAGTTTATAGGTTACTTCTTGATATCCTGATTCTATATCTTTATTACTTATACTCTTTCTATAACTTCCAATAGATACTTCATGATTAAATATACTTTCTAAATTTTCTTTTGCATTTTTCTTTGAATAATCATAATAAGTAAAATATGTGTTCTTATCAGTTTTCTGGTTCATTGATAACATTTCGTCATAGTTATTAAAATCAATTAATTTATCCCATGGACTTGCTATATCTTCATCACTTCTTGCTACATGATACATACTTTTTTCACTAGTTATAAAGTTTTGTTCCGAGCCAATCATTACGATTAAGGAAGGGATTATTATTAATACTATGCTCCCTATCTTTAAAAAATGCATATTGTTTAAAGTAACTACTGCGCATACAGATAAAAGTACTATTCCTATTGACAAGAATCGCCAAGGGAATTGTATCACTTTCAATGGGGTATGTTGTAATAACATCCATGGGAAAATATTCGTAACAAATAATAGTAGTAATACTGATGTTACATATATCTTTTTCATATTAATAGACATTTTTCTTCCAAAACATACACTCATAAATGTCAATAATAGCAATACAATTCCTATATTTTCAGAATCCATTCCAATAGCATTGGTTAAAGAAAGCTGTATTAATTTTAATGGTGAATAATCGTAATTATCCCACAATAATGAGCCTGGAGTAGCCCCATATGCTCTCTTAATAAATCAATAAGTGGAATTAAAATTATTAGACTTTCTAATATAAATAGAATTGCACTCATTATTAATGCTTTTATCTCAACAATTATATTTTTTCTATCACTCAATAAATGGAGAATATATACAATGAATAAGAACAAAATAGTTATTACTACTGTCAATATGTGCGAATATATTTCTAATGAAAGCCCTAACGACAAAATTAAAGTGCCTTTTATATATTCTTTTCTAGCGACTATCAAATAATACCCAATTAATGCTAATGGCACAAAAATTAGTGCCCAAGCCTCACCAATATCAGCTCTACCAAAATCATTATACATAACGTATGTACTAGTTCTTAAAATTACTGCAAATATTAATGCACTTTTTTTGCTACCCTTAAAAAATACCCATCCTGCATAAAAAGCAACTATTAAACCGAGAAATTGTTCAACCATAATATAACTATAATATGAAACAACTGGCTTTACTAAAATCAACCTAATTAATCCATATATTATTAAATTGATCGATGGATATCCTTGACCTGTAGCAATTCCAATTCTAGCAGCACTATATGTAGAAATATAGCTCAACAAGTGCCCACTTTTTAATGTTCTGTATGCTTCTTCTAAACGTTCAAGATGGAATATTCTATCACTGCTTACATAGATAATCCCAGTTCTTACAAAACTCCAAACGTATAAATAGGAAATAATAGCAAATAGTCCTACAATTCCTATATTTTGTATATGTTTTTTCATAAAATTTCTCCTATATATTATTACCTACAAAAAAATCCACATGTTTTCCTTGGAAGATCAACATGTGGAGGATATCATTATTTAGTTATCTGATAATCAATATCAAAATCCAAGGAAAAATTAACTACTTACTTTCCTTGTCTGCTTCGTCGCGTTCCTTTAAGAAATTAAGTACAGCTTGGTGTTGTGCACGACGCTTCTTAATGTTCTTAGAGTTTACAGGACGACGATCATTTGCTACGCCAACGTGTGTATTTTGTGACATTTTTAGTTCCTCCTTTTCAACTCATATACTTGCTTATTTTATCTTAAATTACAAATTATTTCAAGGACTTATTGAAAATTTAGCACTCTGTACTTTCTAAAATAGTTAATAATAAAAAACTTTACTATTAGCAATATTAGAACCAATAATAATTATTAAAGGAATTATAATACTTTTGCTAATTTTCTGTATGTTATATTTTTATAAATTAATATCAATATCAAAAATAATAACGTACCTAGTGATATATATTGTGATAATTTTGCCAATTTTGTATATCTACTACTTATCACTACGTTATTTCTCCTATTACTTAAATTTAATTTTACAGTACCTCTTGAAGAAATATTCGGAGAAATTACTTCACCATTATTTTTAACCTCAATTCCTAAATAATACAAAATCGGCACATCAACTTCTATTCTTTTTTTAGAATTATTAATTAAAGTAAATTTAAACTCTGTATCAGTATTACTATAACCTATCACCTTAGCATTTTTATCATTAATATCAAACTTCTTATCACCTATGCTTTGTGTATGTTTTACTGAAGCTTTAGGATAGTAATCATTATTAAAATGTTTGCTTGATATTTTCTCTAACTTTTCGTTGTTATTTAACAATGTTACATTATTTTTAGGCAAACTTAAAACAAAAGAGTAATGAGAAACTAATACAAATACGATCAGCATCACTATATATTTAATATCAATTTTTTCTATTAGTTCTGTACTTAATAAATATGCAAAGAAACTTGCAACTAACATTAACCTCCACGGAAATTGTATGTAGTTAATAACAGTATTTTGGAAAATCATCCATGGAAAAGTCTTTGTACATAACCATATTAGTCCAGAAGATATTACTAGCAATTTTTTGTTTCTATTAGACATCCCTTTAAAATTTATGATTCCAGTAAGAATAGTAAAAATAATTACTATTCCCACATTTGGTTGTAAATAATTACTATTCAAGGAATTAGCTATTAAATCATTGTTACTGATAGCCCAATCTTCTAAAATTGCAATAAATGGCCTTGAAATTGGAATATATCTCATTTGTTGTAACATAGGTAACCAATACAACATTGTCAATAAACATGTAATAACCACTGACTTTATCAGACTAACCCATAATCTAATGTCTTTTACATTATGTATATTAATTATTAATAGTCCTGTTAAAATAGCCACCATTATTAATGCTGATAAAACATGACTCAAAATTATCCAAGACATGCTAAGTGCCAATACTATCCAATTGCTATAATTTTTTCTTTTTATTAAATCAATAAAACTCATAACTAAAGGTGGTATACATATTAATGCTAATAATTCTCCTATATCTGTCCTATTAAAAAAATCTACTCCCCTATAAGTACCAAATGTCCATAAAAAAGAAAATATTATACTTTTTTTAGTCCTCCATCTTAAATATCTCCTACATGAATAATATGACAATACAAACGTTAAATACGTTGTAAGTAATAAGAATGCCATCATTCCTTTAAATTCACTATTCAATAAGTTACTCAATATTCTAGCAGGATAAAATGTAACCCATGGATAAAAAAAATTCACCCCATTTCCTTCCCCATAATATGTATTAAAAGCTACAGGATTAGTTAAAATGTGTTTCAAACCATATAATCTAGTAATGTGAAATAATTGATCTCCTCTAAGATCTGCATAAAAAGCCCATGGTTTATTCCCTAAAATAAATGTAAGTTCATAATATACACTTAATACTAAAAAAAATATATTAATCCCTATATTTTGAATATATTTTTTTATCATTTTTTATTACTCCTTAAAATTATTTTTTCACCAACACGATTATACTATAGCTAATTTTGAATCTCTATAATATCATTCATTATATCTAACTTGATAATTATTATAGTAGTTTTATCACTTGAAATTCATTTATATCGTTTTTTATTTATTTCTTCCAATTTCTCACAAGCAGCCTTATACTAATTAGGTACATTCATTAAATTCAAGTTTGACTTGGACTGGTTCGTAAACTTCCCAGTATAAAAAACCAAGAATCTCAAAGGAGGTAGGAGAAATGAATGACAGACAAAAAGTTATCATTGACTGTGATCCAGGAATTGACGATAGTTTGGCCTTGATGCTTGCTTTAACATCGCCCGAACTAGAAGTTGTCGGAATCACAACCGTTTCTGGTAACGTTCCTTCCGATATGGGTGCTAAGAATGCCCTCAAAACCTTAAATCACTTAGACCGTCTCGATATTCCAGTATATCAAGGCGCAGCAACGCCACTTAAACGTGATTATGTTGATGCTATGGATACGCATGGAGAAGATGGTTTAGGTGAATCTTATCTGCCTGAAGTCTCAGGTGTTCCTATTCACGATAACGCTATTGAGTTTATTAATCAGACTCTAGCCGATAATCCTAACCTAACAATTATTGCGTTAGGACCACTAACCAATATTGCATTAGCTTATCAAACACAGCCAGATGTTTGGAATAACTGTACTCGTTTTGTTTCAATGGGTGGAAATTTCAAGAGTTTTGGTAATTGTTCCCCTGTTGCTGAATACAATTATTGGTGTGATCCTGATGCTGCTAATTATGTTTATCAACATCTTCCCGTAAAAATTGAAATGATAGGACTTGATGTCACGCGAAAAATTGTACTTACACCAAATATTTTAGAACTAATTCATCAAGTCAATCCAGAACAAGCTAATTTTATTCAAAAAATTACAAGATTCTATTTTGATTTTCATTGGAAATATGAAAAAGTTATCGGCTGTGTCATTAATGATCCCTTAGCAGTTGCTTATACTATTTTTCCAGAATTATGTACTGGTTTTGATTCTCATACTGAGATTGAAACTAAAGGTATCAGTATTGGTCAAAGTGTCGTTGATGAAATGAATTTTTGGCATAAACCTGTCAACAGTCATATTTTGACAGGGGTAGATAATCTACGTTTTATGCAAATCTTCTTACAACGTACCTGTTCAATTGATTCAGAACTTCTAGAAAAAATTTTGCCACAATTAATATCGGAGGAATAATTCATGAAAAAATTATCAACTAAAATCATAACAATCTTAGCTTTATGCATCGCTTTAAATATTGTTGGAAGTAACATTGCTTTACTTTTGAAACTTCCAATTTACCTAGATACTATCGGTACTATTTTAGCTGCTTCTTTGGCCGGCCCAGTTGGTGGTGTTACTGTAGGTGCTCTAACTTCAATTATCGTTGGTTTAACAACCGACTTATTTTCACTATATTATTTGCCAGTTCAACTTATAGTTGGTCTCATCGCAGGTATAGTTTACTCACACTATGCCGCAGATACTTTTAAAAAGCTATGGTGGTTAGCTATCATCATTTCTTTACCAGCTACTTTAGTAAGTTCTGCCATTACTTTATTTTTATTCCACGGCATTACTAGTTCTGGATCTGCCATTATTGTACAAATATTGGCTAAATTAGGTTTAGGTAAAGGCTTAGCTGTATTCCTTGTTCAAGTTGGAACTGATTATCTGGATCGTTTAGTCGCTATTTATGTTGTTTCACTTGTTTACAAAGCCCTAAAAAGTCGTATATCTTTAGGAGTAACTAAATATTAATTTTTCAACAAGATTGGCATGAGCTAATCTTGTTTTTTATCAAAAAAAGCCGAGTATCAAAACTCGACTTTCATATCTATTAAGATTCAGAAGCACCTGATGTTGCATCTACTTCTGGTTCAGCAACTTTTACTTCTTCTACCTTTGTTTCTGATTCAGAGGCACCTGATGTTGCGTCTGTTTCAGGTGTAGCTACTGGTTCTTCTTTTTTCTCAGAAGCTCCGGATGTTGCATCTACTTTTGCATTTTCATCAGCTACTAATTTTTGACCTGTCATCTTCAAATAAGATTCAACTACTGGCCAAATATCAACTACCCATTCATTAATTCCACGGTAACGACCATCTTCATCATGCATTGCCTTGTAATAGTGCATTACATGCTTTTCATTAACCTTATTGATAAATGGTACTGGCATGCTTACAAGATCTGTTTCACCTGTACGCAGTGTATGAACCACATGTTTTACACCCTTCAAAGCACGTTCTGGGTGAACTGATTCTAACGGATCCCCAACTTGCTTAGGTTGACGAGGTGCCAACATATCTTTAGGATTTTCATCCATACGATTATAGTAAATAAATTGGTTATTATCATCAGCAAATGTCAATTCAACTGGCATTGTATTCAAGAACCAGTTAAGTTGGTTAACTGTCAAAAGACCTCTGTCTAACTTGACATAAGTATCACCTTCAACTGCATTAGTCTTAGCTGCAGCTTGTTCTACCCAGTCTTCAGCCTTCATATCTACACCTTTAACGGTTGTATCAATTTCTTGGGATGCAGTTAAGTCTTCTGATTCCCAGTCACCTTTTACATCGTTATTTTTCTTCATAGCTTTCAAAACTTTGATCCACTTCAAGAAATTGCCCATAACACTTTCTAAGAAGCTAACAGTTCTTGCTTCTTTTAAGTTACCATTTTCATCAAAAGCTGATTTAACGTTTCCTAATAAGAATTCATCCTTTGGCATTACCAAAGCATTTACCCCTGGAGATTCTAGGATTTGACGTAGATCTAATTGTGCTCTACCAGAACCTTGTTCGAAGTAAGAAGCACCTACCAACAATACTGGCTTGTCTGCAAATGGATGGACACTTGAAGATAACCATTCAATCACACTCTTTAAAGCAGCTGTAGTTGTATGATTATGTTCAGGAGTTGCAATAATTACACCATCTGCTGCAGAAATCTTCTTATCTAAATATTCTACAGCTGGCCCCATTTCCATCCCTGCTCTAAACATTGGAACATCTCTAATATCAAGGATTTCAATATCAATTGTTTCTTTAAAATGGCTTGCTATGTATAGCATTAATTTACGATTATATGATTCATCGGCAATTGAACCGATAATTCCTACTAATTTCATTTATGACACTCCTTTGATTAATCTTTCCATGAATAGTTTTCTACTTCTTTTCTTTGTTCATCATTAGCATTAGTTAGGTGCTTTGAAATATTTGAAAATACTTCAAAGTCTTCAAATAAGCCCTCTAATAATGTAACTTTTTCTTCGTTATTTAAATTTCCATCTTCATCAAATGCTTGCAATGAATGACCTAATAAGAATTCTGAACTTGGCATAATTCTAGCACTCAATTCTGGTGAATCTAAAATTCTGCGTAAATGTGCTTGAGCTCTCGAAGTACCTAAAGTACCGTAAGAAGCTCCAACGATCATAACTGGTTTACCTACAAAGGGATGTCTTGCATAGGATAGCCATTCTAATGCATTCATTAAAACAGCAGGTACGGAGTGATCATATTCAGGTGTCGCAATGATCACACCATCTGCTGCTTCAATCTTCATAGAAATTTCTGCTGCTTTTTCTGGGATAACTCTATCTTTGTTCTTAAAAAATACTGGTAGGTCACTAATATCAACTAGTTCGATTTCTGCTTTTTCGCTGAAATGATTCTTAATATATTGCATTAATTTAAGATTAGTAGACTTCAAATCATTAGTGCCGGCAATTCCAACATAGTGGTTCATAAGCTTCAACTTCCTTTAACTAATTAATTATCTTTATAAGTTTATTTTTACACAAAGTCTTCTTTGTTGCAAGCACTTTCAGTTTTATTAAAATATTTTTTAAAACCATAAAATATTTTTATATCTGACAAAATAAAAAAGTGTAAAACCAGTATTTATCTACTTATTTTACACTTTTATAATTAATTTATTTAGCATCTAAATTGACGTTCAATTCTACTGGAGATACCCCAGGAGAACTGATTTTAATTGTGCCAACTTTCTCATTCTTAGTATTTTTTGCTTTTATTTTTTCATTAGATAGAGTTAATTTCGCTTTTATTTGCTTAGGATCGGTGTTCTTTGTTACCCAAATATTAGTATCATTTACTTTCAAATTTTCTTTTTTCAAAGCTTGCTTAACACTCTTTATATCCTTAGTATTTACTACTTTATCATTATTCATAACTGATTCAATTATCTTATTTGTTTCAGCAAATTGTTTATTATAGTCTGAGGCATTTAAAATAACCGTTATCACACGTTGTCCATTAAATGTACCTGTTCCTACAAAACAATATCCAGCCTCATCTGTAAATCCTGTCTTAAGACCATCTATTGTCCCATTTTTAGGTGCTGCATAACTTCCTTCCAACATATAATTAATATTCTCCATATTGTATGTCTGATCGGCACTTATTTTAAAATCAACATTCTTTTGTTTAGTAATATCTATTACTTCTGGATAATTATTTACTAAGTACTTCGAAATCAAAGCTATATCTTTAGCTGAAAATTTATTTTCTTGATCATTGCCTACATTTTTCAACTTTAAATTACCCAAATCTGAATTTGGCAAACCAATCATATTGTAAATCTCAGCATCAGTAACTCCTGCTTCATGTGCTACTTCCTTCATCTTTTCATTAAAGGCTTTCACACTTCCAGCATCAGCCAAGGCTAAAGCTTCTGTACTACCATCTGCCGATACAATCATCATTGATTCTACTAGTGACTTAACTGTATAGCTTTCGCCTTCGTTTAACTGAACATTTGAGTATTGCCAGTTATTAGCCATATCAGACACATCTTTATTTACTTTAATTTTTTGATCCCAACTTAATTTTTGGTTGTGGATATCTTTCATAATAACCGCTAATGTTAATATTTTAGTTAGTGACGCAATTGGATATTTACTATTCGCATTTTGTTGATACAAGACCTGACCAGTACCTGCATCTATCATGTAGGCTGCTTTGGCATCAATCTTATCTGCCTCTACCCCTCTCATGATTCCACTACCAGTTATAATTGCAATTCCTAGCATAACTAGAATTAGCCAATTCTTAAATTGCTTCTTCATAAATAATTCTCTTCCTCATTAATTAAGTTATCTATCAATAATAACGCAACTTTATTTCTATATTGTTAAACTAAGATTGTTTTCTGTTTTCACTTTATTAAATTGATCTTATCCACGTTTGTAAATCCAAACATTTCATCTGCGTGGATAAAAATGGTAGTATTCTACAATTTATCCCCAAGTTATACACACTTTTTGTGGATAATACCACTTTATTATCCAATAAAGTGAACATATGTATCTCCGATTTACTTCTAGCATTTGATTATTTAGCACTTATACACAAAGTTATGCACAACACTGTGTATAAGTAAATAAAAAGACGGATAAAAATTATCTTTTTCAATAATTTATCCGTCTTCTATTAATATTATTTAGCTTCTGCCTTTGCTTGGCGCATAATTGCTGACTTCAACATAAATGGTGCAATGATTGTAGTTAAGATGATTACGATAATAACACTTGAATAGAACTTATCAGATAACAAGTGTGCTTCATAGCCTACTTGGGCAATAATCAACGCCATTTCTCCACGAGAAACCATTCCTGCTCCGATAATATCGCCAGAATGCCAACTCATTCCTAGCATTTTAGCACCTAAGCCACAGCCACCCCATTTTGTTAGTAAGGCCAATACTAGCAAAATTACAATAAATAACCAATTTGTCAATAAACCTTTAAAGGTCATACTTAATCCAATTGACACAAAAAACATAGGAATAAATACTGCATAACCGATTGGTTCAATACTTGAATCTATTTCTCTCTTATATGGAGTTTGCGCAACTGCTACTCCAGCAAAGAAAGAACCTACCACTGCACTTAAACCAACTAAATCAGCAAAAAATGCCATTCCCAAGCAAATTACTAGTGACATTAAAATTTCACTTGAAGATATTAATAGCTTTTCACTTATCTTCATTAAAAATGGTGCAATCCATCTGAAAACTAGGTAAATCCCAATAAAGTAAATCACTTGAATTAAGATGCCTACACCTAAATTTGACTGTGTATGTCCACCTTCTGCCTTAGCAACATCGCTAAAAATACTTACTAAAATACTTAAAATTAAAACTGCTAATATATCATCTATCACTGCAGCTCCTAGTATAGTAGTACCCTCTTTAGTATCTAATTTTTTTAATTCTTTTAATACTTCCACTGAAATAGATACAGAAGTCGCAGCAAAAGTTACACCAAGAAAAATTGCTTCTTCATTAGTAAAATTATAAATTCGTCCTAAAAGATATACTAAAATAATTGGCGCAATTACACCAAATAAAGCTACTGAAGTGGCAGGTTTAAGGTATTTTTTCAATAAATCTAAATCACTTTCCAATCCTGCCATAAACATCAAGATGACCACACCAATTTCTGAAAAAATGTGGACAAAATTATTATTTGTCACCCAGCCTAGCATTGCTGGTCCTAGAATAATACCTACTAATAATTGTCCAATTACTGCAGGCATTCCAATTTTCCGACTAATACTGCCAGCAAAAGCAGTGGTCAGCAAAACTAAGCAAAGTGTTCCTAAATAGGTCATATAATCTTCCTTTCAAAGTACCTAAAAATTACTCTACAATATATATTTTACAAAAAAAATATTTGTCTTAAAAGTCAAATACCCTGGCTATTCAATGTAAACGTTCCCTCTATCACCATAGAAGTTTTTCTATAAAAAGTCTATAATGGTAATAAATATTCTAAAAGAAAGGATCGTTATTATGAAATTCAATCAATTCGCTCATGTCAAAGTTCCTTTTGAACAAAAATTAGCAGAACTCAATCGTATTGCTTTTCTTCACGCTGGTGATGAAGATTTAGCTAGCAATCATATTTATCGCTTATTTTTGGAGCGTGCTTTCCCAAATTTCAAAACTGAAACAGCTAAAAATCACGCTCTTTCCAATCTAGCAGCTACTGAGAATGCTGATATTTTAACTTATTTAAACTCTAGTAAAATAAATGCCCGCGTTTTCTATGCTGTTGGATTACAACTCTTAGGATTTGAAGCTGAGCTTGATTTTGATTTAAAAGATCCATTTTCTGCAATGGATAAGCTAAACTTGCCATACCAAAAAGAAATAAATCATCGCGATGATGTTATTAATGCTTGGTATGATTTACTATGTACTTCAACTAAAAAGGGACAAAATTTACTCGATATTCTAGCTAATCGTGGATATTTCACACAATTCTACCAATTGAATCTGACAGAACCAATTTTCTTTAACGGAAAGGCTCAACCTGTTTTTGATACAAATAAACTTATCCATGAAGTAGTCTATGTTGAATCAGAATTAGATACCGATCAAGATGGCAAGCGTGATTTGCTAAAAGTTATCATTACTCGTCCAGCAATGACTGATAATGGTATGAAAGTCCCTACTATTTTCACAGCTAGTCCCTACTATTTAGGAACTAATGATGCTAGTGCTGAGAAAATGATGCACAGTGTCGACTTACCAATTAAGCGTAAGGAAGTTAAGCCTCTTTCTTATCAGGATATTGAATACCATAAGCCAGAAACTAAACTTCCTAAGAAACGTCCTGTTGTGATCTCTACTAAAAATGCTGAAGAAAGTTGGGAACACTTATTTACATATACTTTTAACGATTACATGTTAGCTCGTGGATTTGCTGTTGTTTATTCTGGTGGAGTTGGAACTCTGGATTCTGATGGCTACCGTACTTGTGGCGATGAAGCTGAAACTCTAGGAGCTAAAGATGTAGTTGAATGGTTAAACGGAAAGAGAACAGCCTTCACAACTAAAGAAGCTAATAAGGCTATTCCAGCTTGGTGGTCAAATGGAAAAGTAGCGATAACTGGGAAATCATATCTAGGAACACTTGCCACAGCTACTGCTACTACTGGTGTAGAAGGATTAGAGACTATCATTAGTGAAGCTGCTATTTCTAGCTGGTACGACTACTATCGCGAAGGTGGCCTTGTTATTGCACCTGGTGGATTTCCTGGAGAAGATGCCGACATCTTAGCTGAAGAATGTTTTAGCCGTCAAAAAAGTGCTGGTGACTATAATCGTGCTAAAGATGGTTTTAACAAATTCCTATCAACTATTACTAAAGACCAAGATCGCACTACTGGTAATTACAATACTTTCTGGGATGCACGTAACTATTTAAAAGATGTGGGTAACATTAAGTGTGACATTGTGATGGTTCATGGTCTCAATGACTGGAATGTTAAGTTAAAGAATGTATTTAACTTATATAACAAGCTCAGTGATGTTGAAGTAACGAAGAAACTTATCTTACATCAAGGTCAACATATCTATATCAACAATTTCCAATCACTTGATTTCACAGATATGATGAATCTTTGGTTAAGTCATAAATTGTATGGTGTTGAGAATAATGCTAAAGAATTACTCCCAGATATCTTAGTTCAAAATAATACTAAAGAAAGTACATGGGAAACTTATTCTAGTTGGCAAAGTAAGAATTTTACTAAGTTATACTTAAATTCTGATTCTCTCTCTGCACAAAAAAAAGAAAAACAAATTTTAGAATTTAGTGATCATTTGCCAGAAGCTACATTTAAACACTATCAAGCAAATATTAATAGTTGGAAAGAAGATATTCTTGCACCAACTAGTCCAAAACTTGAAAATAATCGTTTAATCATCACTAGCGAACCTTTAAATCATGAAACTTTACTTAAAGGTGTCGCTAAAATCAAATTAAAGATCGCTAGTCAACTTGATCATGGCTTGGTCAGTGTTAAGTTGGTTGATTATGGCGATGCTAAGCGTCTAGGAGCTACTCCTACAATTCTTGAAAGACGTGGTTTAGACTTAGGTTATCATTGGCAAGAAGATAATTTAGTAGAATTTAAATTAGCCAAGAAAACACCATTTAAGATGATTACACAAGCTCACTTGAACTTACAAAATCGTCATAATGACTTTAGTACAGATGAACTTGAAGCTAATAAGTTCTATGATGTTGAAATTACTACACAACCTATGTTCTATCATCTTCCTAAGGGACATAAGTTAGGCCTAGTAATCTATGCAACTGATATGGAAATGACCTTACAAGGCAATGAAGAAAATTCATATCGCATTGATACTGCCGGCTCATATTGCTTACTTCCAATAGAATAGTAAACGAAAACGCAGATGAAACAAGACTTCATTATCTTGATTCATCTGCGTTTGTTTGTTTAATTATAAATCTTGATTATCTTTTTTAAATATCAATAATTTACTAAATATATAGTTACATACAACAACTACTACATTATCAACAACTTTAACTATAAAGGAATTAATACCTAGTAAACTTATACCTATAAATGTTATTACAAAGTCCATTATTAACGTTACAATTCTATAAAAGAAAAAACGTCCCATTTCTTTTATAGTATTTTTTAATCCCATGTACTTAGAATAAAATACCCAAACCTTATTAGTAAAATATGACACTGTAACCGCAGCTAACCATCCTAGAACATTTCCTACTTGATAATTGATACCTATTTTTACCACTAGCATAAAAATTCCTATGTTTAGAATAGTTGTCACTGCACCCCAAAATAAATATGCAATAACTGCTTTATTAATTCCTATTTTCTTCACTTATTTCACCATTATTTATTAATTGTAATCTAAATTCAAATTCTCTCTTTTCTTTTTGTAATACTGCATCCAAAATAAGCCCACTATATACTGATAAAATAGCAGCTAACACAAAAAAACAACAGAATATTAGCGTAGGAATTTTTAGTACTAATCCCGTATTTAAATATGGTATCCATACTTCTGGTATAAAGAAACCTAGTGCTAATAAAAATAATATAACACCTATGATTGAGAAAAACTTTAATGGATGATATTCTCTATACAAATTAAAGATTCTCAACAACACTTTAAATCCATCAGAGTATGTACTTAATTTTGATTCACTACCATCAGGTCTATCCTTGTATTCAATAATTTTATTTTCAATAGATAGATTATTTTCAATTGCAAAGATACTCATGTCAGTCTCAATTTCAAATCCTTTAGATAGAATTGAATAGGCTTTAACGAACTGATAACTAAAAGCCCTATAACCTGTCATAATATCTCTTATGTTACTCTTAAACAACCAATTAATACTACCTCGAACAATTCTATTGCCAAAGTTATGGAATGGTCTCTTATTTTCTTCAAAATAACTAGAAGATAATCTATCTCCTATAACCATATCCACATTTTTTTCACAAACTAGTTGATACATTTCAGGAATAGCATTAGTTGGATATGTATCATCGCCATCCAACATTATATAACATTTAGCATTTATTTCTCTAAACATACGTCTAATAACGTTACCTTTACCTTGCTGATATTCATATCTAACTATTGCCCCACCAGCTTTTGCTTCTTCTACTGTATTATCAGTTGAATTGTTATCATATACATAAACGTTGACTTTTCCATCAATATCCTTTGTATCTCTAAGGCAATCTTCAACAACTTTTCTAATAGTTATTCCTTCATTATAACAAGGAATCAAAATAGCTAGATCATCTTTCATGTGTACAAATTCTCCTAATTTATCTTTATTATATAGCAAAAAATCCTATAACATTGGACAATACCAACATATTAATTACTAATAGACTAACTATACTTCGCCAGTCATTAACAATACTTACATCTTTATTATTAATCTTATTCAATTGGAAAGATACCATCATAATAGGTAGTATCGGTAAAAAATATCTTCCTTGAATACCAATTATTTCTGTAATTTGAGAAACTCCATTTAAAGCAGGTGTCCACTGTACATATAAGCTAGTGTATATTAATAGTACATTAGCTAAACATAGCATCCATATAAATAGTACTCTTAAATTCAATTTAAAATCAAAAACACAGAACCTAACTAATACTACTATTAACAGTATTAGTATTCCACTGTTAATTTCAATATTTAGTGCTCCTAATGGACCTACTATCATCTGCTCTATATGTGCAAAGATATTTTTCCAAAGTGTATTATTCATAATTTCTATATAATTAAAAGGATGTTTTAACATAAACATTACCTTTTCAGAAGATGAAGCACCACCATTGGTATTAACAAGATATCTAGAAGCTATCTTCAACCATCCAACAGACACTCCCATTAATATAATCACTGATATTAATTTATGACATACTCCCTTTAATTTACTACCAAATTTTTTATTTGGAATTAACAATACAAGAAATCCTAGAATAAAATATATAACCTTACACGATGCTAAGAAGAATACTAATATATACATCATCACTTTCATTTTATTAGTAATATTATTTTCATTTCTTAGACTATATATTACAAAACTAAATAAAGCTATGACCACTGTATAAGTAAAACCATCGGCTGACAAACTGGCTCTTTCGGCAACATTCATAGGTAGTAGCGAACAAATAGCCAAAACTTCTTTGCCAACTGGAATATATTTTATTGAATAGTAGATTATTAATGTACATAATATCCCAACTAATATTCTACTTCCATAAAAAATTAATAGTACATTTTTAGTAACTATACTAATTATACCTATACTTAAACTTTGTAGCACATAAGATTGAGGTGTATACAATGCCATATTAATAATATTAGTACTTGAAAGTTGACTACTTAATGCAACATGAAGATTTTTTATAGTATCAATGTAATTACTATTGACTACATCCACTACAGGTATGAGATTATTAGGAATATTAATGTTTCCCGATGAATCAACTAAAAATATTCCATGTAAAACACCATAAGCTCTTGCAAAATGTTGTGCTTCATCTGGCGCACGATATACTGGAATAAATAATGCATAACCTACAATCAAAAATACAGACACTAATAAAAACTGATTTTCAAATTTTGATAGTCTTTTTCGATAATGAGAAAATCTAATTAAATATACCCAAAAAGATAATATAATAATCTCAATTAAAATAGCTGCACTTTTTATAGTTTTACTATCCAATAGTTTATATGTCGTTTTATACCATAATTTTTTCTGACTATTTAAATATACTACTGAAGAATATCTTCTTTTAGAATTATCTTTTATCACAAGAGTATATGATTTATTTTTCTGTACTTTTATCCCTTTTTCTCCGTTGAGTTTTAAAGTAACTTCTTTTGCTTCCCCTGCTTTTATATCATTCTTTGGAATATTTCCGCTATATATTGTCTTAGAACCATCAAGTAATTTTACTTTAATATCATCCTCAAGCGTGTTCATTTTCAACCATATACCTAAAGAATATAAATCACTTGAATCAAATCTTATATTTTCTTCGATTCCTTTATCGTTTATAACTTTCGTATAGTTACTTATTCCACCTACATTTTCACTTACTCTATAATCACCTTTAAAAGTATATAAATTAAACGAGATTATACCTATTACTAATAGAAAAAATAAACTATACTTTCTCAAAATATTAATTACTGTTTTAAGCATCTTTTCTCCTTAACTTTTTTACTTTATGCATAATGATGCTAGTACCTCTTACTAACATTAACAATCCTAAAGCCTCTAAGACTTGCATAATAGGGATTGCACAACCAATATAGTCATAAAATTTCTTATACCCTAGAAAATTACTAAACCACTGTACTCCTATAAATAATGGTACAACACTACTTAATAAGCCCACAACAATTCCCATTAAACTTAACATTTGATAGCTCTTATTTCTAATAACAAAAACAGGCAATGTCACTAAGCCTAAAAATCCTAACAAAAACACCCATTTCCCAGTTTTTTGGTACGCTCCTACTACATATTTTTGTACAACGGAAATAACTTTTCTGTATTGATTTTTCCATTCTGTATTAATAACCTCTTGTGTAACAGCAGGTGTATTAGTGATTTGCATCATATCGTTTATACTATTACTATCTCCTGTGGCAACATCGACAGATAACTCATTATATTTATATGTTGCTAAGACCACAAAATATTTCTTCCAATTTTTCCATAGCCATGCTAGATCATTCTTTGATAATCCCTTAGCCACTGAAGACAAATATAATTCTTTACTGTTATCTATGTTTTTTCTATCTATGTTATTTTTTAATTCCTTGTCTATCTTCCCATATATCTTATTTATCTTAATACCATTTTTACTATATTCATCATTGAAAACATATCTAAATGACCAAAAGAATAAATCGCCGTAGTAAACCTTCACACCTCCATTGTCATACATCTTTTTTACAGGTTCGTATTTCTTCAAAGTCGGACTATAACTTTCTGCTTTTTCCAATGCCTGTTTAGTAATCCATATTTCCTTATTTCCACCATTAGTTTCACTGATTACAAGTAGATCATGTATTACATTTTTAAAATTAGTGCTACTTCTATCTGTGATAGTATATTCTCCATAGTATCCTTGATTTATCTTTTTATATGTAACTGTTACTACCAATAGGGAGATAATTGGAATAAACATAAGTAACAAGTTCAATATCTTTTTTCTTCCAGTTTCTTTAATTAAAAACCAGTTTTTAACACAATATATTAATATAATTACACATATAAAGGGCATAATCCATATAGAATCTTCTTTGACATAGTAAAAAAATGGTAATGACAACGCACCAAAAATACTCCATAATATCTTTTCCATTTTTTTCTCACTAGCGTAAATTCCGATAAAACAACTTATAACTAAAATTGATGAAGAAACTAGCACTCCACCTCTATATACTTTTTGAATATTTTCATTATGTAGCATTACTGGTGAATATAGTAAGAATAGATATAACACAACTGAAAAATATGTACTTTTTATAATTTTATTTAAAGTATATACTAGTGCACTTATCGCTAAAATATAGAATAATATTAATGATAATCTATATGGTATTCCAAGTATATTATTAATATATAAATATATAGCATAAGATATTGATTTAACTAATGTATATCCATCAAAAGTACCTAAATAATTACCTTCTAAAAGACTCTTGGCATATCTTACATATAAATAGTCGTCTGCTCTAGCATCTCCTTGCATAAATAAAGGAATCTTTAACGAAATAATTATTCTTACTATAGTCGGTATTACTAATACTAAGATTATACAAATCTTTTCTAATAAATTCTCTTTTTTCATTAATTATATATTCCTTCCTTAATTGCATCCCTATTTCGTCCTAACTAATTATACTTACAATATTGAAAATAGTAAATTGCAATTTTCCTTTTATAAATTTAGAATATATAATTCTTTATCGATTTTCCAGTTTCTTCCATCTTAACATGCTAATTTTCTAAATTAAAGATTATCATCTAAAAAATTCTATCAGATCATCTCAACCATACTATAAAGACTCCTCTTAAAATATAGAGTTACATATTTTTATATCTTTCAACTTATTTTTTCGATTTTATCTAATTTGTAAATCTAGATATAGGGCCAATTTACTAATTTCTGCAAATTTAACGCTTACTTACATAAATTTTGGAATTTATTTTATGTTTATTATAATAAATATAGTTTTAAGCATTCATCTTTTACACATAATAAAAAACCAGTAGCTTTTTACACTACTGGCAAACTTTTGGCAAACAACCATATTATTTTTATTGTTTTTGGGTTGGGTTTTGTTCCCTAAATCGTTGTTAAATTGGTATTACATCACCAAGTTGCATTAGCAACTTATTCCCATTCAATAGTTGCAGGTGGCTTAGAAGTAATGTCATACACTACACGGTTAACGTGGTCTACTTCGTTTACGATACGTACTGAAATTTCTTGCAATACATCCCATGGAATTTGTGCAAAGTCAGCAGTCATACCATCGATAGAAGTTACTGCACGAATACCAACTGTGTAGTCATAAGTACGACCATCGCCCATAACACCAACAGAACGAATACCTGGTAATACTGTAAAGTATTGCCAAATTTCCTTATCTAAACCATGTTTTGCGATTTCTTCACGTAAGATAAGATCAGAGTCACGTACAATTTCAAGTTTTTCTTCTGTAATTTCACCAATTACACGAATACCTAACCCTGGACCTGGGAATGGTTGGCGCCATACTAATTCATGTGGCATTCCAAGCTTTTCACCAAGTTCACGAACTTCGTCTTTAAATAAAGTATTCAATGGTTCGATTAATTTGAATTGAACATCTTCTGGTAATCCCCCAACGTTGTGGTGAGACTTGATTGTTTGAGCAGTATCTGTACCAGATTCAATAATATCTGTATACAAAGTACCTTGTGCCAAGAATTCAATTCCTTCTAATTTAGCAGATTCATCATCAAAGACACGAATAAATTCGTTACCGATAATCTTACGTTTCTTTTCAGGATCAGATACACCTGCTAACTTGTTCAAGAAACGTTCTTTAGCATCAACCTTAATAATGTTCAAGCCAAACTTGCCACCCAAGCTATCCATAACTTGTTCAGCTTCGCCTTTACGTAACAAACCATGGTCAACAAAGATACTTGTTAATTGATTACCGATAGCTTTGTGTAGCAATACACCTACAACCGATGAATCTACCCCACCAGATAATCCAAGTAAGACTTTCTTATCGCCAACAGTTTCGCGAATCTTTTGAATTTGCATGTCGATAAAGTCATCCATAGACCAGTTGCTACGAGCTTGACAAACGTCGAAAGCAAAATGACGTAAAATATCGTTACCATATTCTGTGTTACGTACTTCTGTATGGAATTGTAAACCGTAGAATTTCTTAGCATCGTTAGCCATTGCAGAAATTGGACAGTTATCACTTGTTGCTGTAACTTCAAAGCCTTCTGGAACTTGTGTTACTAAATCACCGTGACTCATCCATACTGTTTGAGTTTCTGGTAAGTCTTTGAACATTACATTTTCTTGATTCTTAACTGTAATAATAGCCTTACCATATTCCTTATTGTCAGCACTTTCTACTTTACCACCTGGTAAATTGTGTGCCATTAATTGCATACCATAACAGATACCTAAAATAGGAATACCTAATTCAAAAATTTCAGGATCAATTTGGAAAGCACCATCATCATAAACACTGTTAGGACCGCCAGAGAAAATAATTCCTTTTGGATTCATTTCTTTAATTTGAGCGGCTGTAAGCTTATGTGATAGTAATTCAGAGTAAACACCGAATTCACGAATACGACGTGTAATCAATTGGTTATATTGACTACCAAAGTCTAAAACGATAATTTTATCAAATGTTTGCATATCAACATTAGCCAAGTCTTTCACCTCATCTTAAATTTCATTATGCTTTGTACCTATTATACATAGTTAGCAATCGTTGAGCAATGTTTTAAACCATAACTCATCACTAACTTAGTATTTTCTCAAAAATAACTCATTTACTACATGATTATTCGTCTTATGCATGATCAAATCAGCTCGATTACGTGTTGGTAGGATGAATTCCCGTAAGTTCTTAAGATTTATTGTTTTCCAAATATTTTTAGCCATCTTAATTGCTTGTTTTCGGTCACCAATTGCATAAGGATAATAATAGTTCGTAGGATCCTTAAAAGCTGTATCTAACAAAGTCTCAAATCTTTCCAGATACCATTCTTCAATTAAACTTTCTTCAGCATCTACATAAATTGAAAAATCAAAGAAATCACTCACATAGATTTGTTGGTTAGTTGGCAATTGTAAAACATTAATCCCTTCAACGATTAAAATATCTGGACTTTCCACTGTTTCATATTGTCCTTTTACAATATCATAGACTTTATGTGAATATACTGGTGCTTTAGCAGGTAAATTATTCTTAACGTCATTTACAAAACGCAATAGTCTTCTCATATCATAACTCTCTGGGAATCCTTTTCTTTCCATTAAGTTACGTCTTTTCAATTCTCGATTAGGATATAAGAAACCATCCGTTGTAATAAGCTGAACTTTCTTATCTGGATAGACTTCACTTAATAAGCTTTGTAATAAGCGAGCAGTTGTACTCTTACCTACCGCAACTGATCCCGCTATTCCTAGAATAAATGGTACCTTTTGTGCTTTTACTCCTAGAAACTCAGACTGGCTGTCTTGTAGCTCTTGGTGTGAGTCTAAGTGTATTCTTAATAGATGCACCAGTGGCATGTAAATATCTTGCACATCTTTCAAGGAAATTTGGTCATTTAAAGATTTTAAATTCAATAATTCTTCTTCGGTTAACGGAACAATATGTTCTTGATAGAAATTGCTCCATTCATCGCGTTCAATTTTATAATAATTTAGTCTATTTTCCATATTTTTTCTCACAACTGTATATTTTTTAACTTCATCATTATATCATATTATTTTATAATAATATTACGCTTTCAAAAAGCTGACAACAAATTTAAAGGTGGTCTATATGACAAATCTAGTTTTATTTGGAGATAGTATTACCGCCGGCATGACTGACGGCTACCCTTCTCCAATATTTTCTAATGAAATCAGAAAATATTTTCCAAATATTGAAATTCTAAACCGAGGAGTTCCAGGAGATCGTACCGACTTGGCTCTTTCACGTGTTCAAGCTGACGTACTTCAAAGTAATCCTGATATTGTTACTATTTTCTTTGGTACAAATGATGTAACAGCTGAGGGTCCTAATTATCAAACTTTTATCGCTAATATTAAAGAAATGATAACTTTAATTGGAACTCAAAAATGTATTCTCATTACTCCCGGAGTTACTGGTCCTAGCTTACAAGACTTTTATCCTAATCAGAAGTTATCCCAATATGCTCAAGGACTTGTAACACTAGCTGAAGAACTTAACGTTACTTGTTATGATTGGCACAGTGTCGCTACTGAATATGAAGCTAGTGAGTTACTACAATCTGATGATATTCACTACTCTAAAAAAGCTTACGAGCTACTAGTTCAAGGTTTGGTTCCTTTAATCGAAGTTAAAAATAAAATCAGTATAGAAAATAGAGAAAAAAATCTATTAGAAAAATAATAGCAATACGCAAATAGCACTTACTCAAAACAACCGAGTAAGTGCTATTTCTATAAACTACCTTTTTATTTTTTTATCTTATAAGATCTTAGCTAAGAAATCTTTAGCACGTTCAGAAGTTGGATGTTCGAAAACTTCTTCTGGTGTTCCTACTTCTTGTACATAGCCATCTGCCATAAACCAGATTTGGTCGGCAACTTCTTTAGCAAAGCCCATTTCGTGTGTTACAACTACCATCGTCATTCCTGAATCAGCCAAGTCACGCATAACCTTTAATACTTCCCCTACCATTTCTGGGTCTAACGCACTTGTTGGTTCGTCAAATAGCATTACTTCTGGATCCATCGCCAAAGCACGAGCTATCGCTACACGTTGCTTTTGACCACCAGATAAACTATCTGGGAATTGATTTGCTTTATCAGCCAATCCAACTTTAGCTAGTAATTCTTTTGCTGTCTTTTCTGCTTGTACTTCATCAACGTTCTTAACTTTCATTGGAGCCAACTTAATGTTTTCCAATACACTCATATTAGGGAATAAGTTAAAACCTTGAAAAACCATGCCCATTTTTTCACGTAAGCTATCTAATTCCTTTTCAGAAATATGAGTTAAGTCTTTTCCTTCAAAAATTACCTTACCACCTGTTGGACGTTCCAACACATTCAAGCATCTTAAAAAGGTACTCTTACCAGAACCAGAAGGACCGATTACACAAATAACCTGACCTTGTTCTACCGATTCAGAAATATCTTTAAGAACGAGATTATCTCCAAACTTCTTTTGAAGATTTTGTACTTCAATCATCTTTTTGTTACTCATGTTTCATCTTCCCTTCAAAGTAATTCAAGCCTTTAGATAATGTAAAGGTTAGTACAAAGTAGATTACCATTGTGATAGCCAATGGAGCTACACCTTTATAAGTAGCAGATTGAACTAATTGTGTTTGATACATCAAGTCACCTACACCGATAACTGATACAATTGAACTTTCCTTGATCAAGGTAATAAATTCATTACCTAAAGCTGGCCAAATATTCTTAATTGCTTGTGGAATAACAACATATTGGTATGTTTGCTTTTGACTCATACCTAAACTTCTTGCAGCTTCAGTTTGACCAATTGCGATTGATTCAATACCTGAACGAATAACTTCAGCGACATAAGCACCGGAGTTTAGAGATACAGCGATAATACCAGCTGCCAAAGCAGGTAATGATTGAATAACTGCGCCAATTCCGAAGTATACAAACATTACTTGTACCATTAATGGAGTACCACGAATAAATTCAATGTATGCAACTGCTAAACCGTGTAGAAGTTTGTTGTGACCTAAACGCATTAAAGCAAGAATGATACCTAAAACAAAACCAATTAATACAGATACAACTGTGATAATTAATGTATATTCAATACCTTTTGCGAAGTATGTCCAGTAACTAGCCATTGTGTTGTTCTTGCTAGATTGCTTCATATACTTAGCAGCCTCTGGAACGTATTCCTTGTCTAATAAATCTTGTTTCTTAATATCAGCAATTGTCTTGTTAGCAGCTTGTGTTAAAGCTGTTGCTCCTTTAGGGAATGCCATCGCAGCCCCTGTTTCATTAACGTCAACACTTACTTTAGAGTTATAAGCATATAAGTTAGGGTTGTTTTGTACGTAAGCCTTAGCTGTTGGTTCTTCCATCAATACCCCAGATACTTTACCAGATTGTAAAGCAATAATTAAGTTATTTAACTTAGCTAAACCTTTAACTGTTGCTCCAGGGAATTGTTGTTTAATCAAATTGTATTCCAAAGTACCATTTTGAGCACCAACTGTTTGACCCTTAAAGCTTTCCTTAGATGTATATTTACTCTTATCTTTCTTGTTGATAACAATGTACTTACCACCAGAGTAGTAAATGTTAGAGAAATCAACACTCTTACGACGTTCTTCAGTTGGGTTCATCGCAGAAATGATTGTATCGATCTTACCTGTTTCAAGCGCAACTAGTAAGGAATCGAAGTTCATATTCTTAATAACTAACTTAACGCCTAAATCTTTAGCAAGTTTCTTAGCAATTTGAATATCAATTCCGACATATTCAGTCTTGCCATCTTGCTTAGTAGTAAATTCGTAAGGTGGATAATCGGCACTTAAACCAACTACCAATGTTCCCTTTTCTTTTACCTTTTTCAATGAATCATCTGTTGTCTTAGCTGTATCAGTGGAAGAACTGCTAGAAGTTGTATCAGCAGTAATCGCAGCAAATGGTGTAACTACCATCATGAGTACAGCTAAAAGCATTAACATCTTCTTAAAAATTTTCATACTCATAATCTCCCTCGTTAATATAATCTATAGTTTTCAAGTTGATATGATTAGTATACTTTCTATTGTTTATTTATGCAAGTATTTTTTATAATTTTGTATATTTTATTCATAATTTATGTTTAAATTGCATTTAAAATGAATAAAATATATTTATGTAACAGTTTTCTATAAAATAAAAACATCAATGAGCTTGTTTATCTACAAAACTTCATTGATGTTTCTCTAATTATTTCATTTTATGTTTCTTTGATGAAACTTGATAGAAGATGAATGCCACTAATCCGAAGAAGACTGGACCAGCAATTGTCCAGAAGGCTGTTTCAAAGTCGCCATCCAAAATTGGTTGAACACAAGTAAAGATAATACCTGCTGATAAAATAATTTCAATAATAATTACTAATAAATTAGTCCAGAATGGATTCTTAAAAGCTACAAATGAATGTTCAATCTTCTTTTTCTTAAAGAATGGGAATGCCCCAACTAAGAATAGATATGGGAAACTAGTAGATACATTTGCCATATCAGTTAAGATTAAATAGAATCTTTGAGCTGCAGATCCACCAAAGGCTACTAAGAAGATAATTACACAAACAATAATTGCTTGTAACCACATTGCATTGGCTGGCATATTGTGTTTGTTAAGGCGAGTTAATTTTTCAGGCCATAATCTCTTATCTGAACCTAAAATAAATGATTTGATTGGTGAGTATAAGAGAATGAACATTGCACCTAAAAATCCTAGAACTTGTGTTAAAGCTACAAATCTTGTAATTAACATACCTGTTGTATGAGATGCAGCTGCTGACCAACCTAATGAGTGTCCTAAGTAGACACCTAATTGGTTAAAGACAATATATGTGATATTACCTAAGTTTACCCCATGCTTAGCAACAACAGAGTTATAGTTAACACTGAAACCAATCATAAAGATCATGATTACATATGCACCAATGGTAAATAAACTAGCAATAATTAATCCACGTGGGAAAGTCTTTTCCGGCTTATCCATACTATCAGTTACACTACCTAAAGATTCCATACCACCATAAGCAAAAATTGCATAAACAACAAATGAAATAATAGCAATTGGTGTTTGGAACTGTGGATTAGGTGAAGTAATAAAATCTTTCATTCCATGGATAGGTTGAGCTAATTGACCATGATTAGCAAAAATAATGATTAAACTAGCAATTAAAAAGATAATGTTAGTTACAACTGTAAAAATTCCACCTAAAGAACCAACTTTAGAAATTGAATCCATTCCTTGTGTGGTAAAGAATGTTGAAATTAAAATGAATAAAATTCCTAAAATACCAATAACTTCAGTTGACGATAGACCTAACATTGACCAATGTTGTGTAGTATCTTTACCAAAAATCAATGCAGAGAATGTTATCCAAATACGTGAAGCTGTTGATACCATCCAGACAATCCAAGATGCTAACCAGATAAAGGTTCCAATGAAAGCTGCACGTTCTCCGATTGATTCAGCTAACCAGGAATAAATACCACCTTTAGCGTCTTTAAATGCAGAACCATATTCTGCCATCATTAAACCACAAGGGAAGAAGAAACATACCCCTGCTAAAATATACCAAATAATACTACCGTAACCCATTTGTGCATAAGCATTAGATACATTACCAAAGCCAAAGATAGCGGTAATAATCATCATGACTAAGCCAAATGTCGTGATTTTCTTTTTATTTCCTTCCAAAATCTCCACTCCATCTTATGTATATTTATTAACTACTAAAGTATATTCTCTTTTATGCAATTTGTATTAATTATGATAGATTTTTTATCATTTTATAATAAAAATTCATTTTTATAACATAAATTTGAATTTTAAAACATAATATTCGTGGTATATTCGTATAATTTATGATTATTCATTGTTTTTTTATTGTAAAAAAATTCATTCTTTCTAAAATTCGTCTAACTTGAAAAATATACCTGTTTCCTGTATGTTTTATTACTATAAAGGAGTGAATATATTTTGGATATTAATGAACATCAACAATGGTTAGTTAAATTCTATGAAAAAAGAGATTGGTTTAAGTATCCACCTCAAGATCGAGTTAATTACATTACAGAAGAACTTGGAGAATTATCTCGTGCTGTTCGTACAATCGAAGTTGGCCGCGATCATCCTGGCGAAAAAATCTTAAATCAAGCTGAAAAAGAAGATAATTTAAGAGAAGAAATGGCAGATGTTATTGATCAGGTATTGGTATTGGCTGCTAAATATGACATTAAACCTGATGAATTACTTGAATATAGCGAAAACAAATTAAAGAAGCGTTTTAATATGGATGTTTAATATTATGAAGAAAAAAACCTTATTTTTTCTTGTCGCTTTATTTAATCTAGCAGCTAACTATGCCCATCCAGTTACACCTACATATTTTAAGATGCTTCATCTTGATAATTCCGTTTTTGGTACGGCCTTTGCGGTAATGTCCTTTGGTATCTTTATCGCCTCTCCATTTTGGAGTAAGATTGCTGGTTTAGTTAACTCCAAGTCTGTTATCGCAATTGGTTGTATCGGTTATGCCGTTGCACAATTCTTATTTGCTGTTGGACATACAACAAGCTTGATCTTAATTGGTCGATTGCTTGCAGGACTAGCATGTGGCGCATTTTTCGTAGGTGTGCTTAACTATATTGTTAATCTATCCAGTGAAATAAATCGAGGAGCTAACCTAACTCTTAATGCTACTATTCAAACTGTTGCTAGCGCCTTAGGTTACTTTGTCGGTGGAATGCTTGGTGCGTATAATGTTTATCTGTCCTTTGCAGTTCAAGTTATTCAACTGACTTTAGTTGGAATATTATTCTATCTTTTACTTGAAAAAGATTCGCAAAACACTGATAGTTTGCAATTATCTCTTATACTGAAAGAATCAAATCCACTTAAACGTCTCGAAGATGGACGTTTACTTATGAATAAAGCTTTTGCCTTATTATTCTCTGTTTCGATCTTACTGTATTTAGGATATACTGCCTTTGATCAAAGCTTTAACTACTATTTAAAAGATATCTTCAATCTTTCTAGTAGTTTTAACGGGATCTTTAAGGGAGCTATCGGTATTATTTCTTTGATTGTTAATACTTCAATTGGTTTGTACTTGATGAAAAATACTAAAATTAGTAAAAGTCTAATCTATGTACTGTTAGGTGCTTCAACTTTAATGGTACTTATCTTATTTAGCCATCATTTAACTGCTTATGTTATCAGTAGTTGTATATTCTATGGTTTCTATGCTTTGAGTACGCCGCTACTTCAAGATTTAATTACACAGGAAGCTCAAGTTAAGACACGTAACTTAGTATTAGGATTCTATCAATCAACACAATCATTAGGCCAAATATTAGGTGCTTACTTAGCTGGAATTATCTATAATTTCAGTCCACAAGCTCCATTCTCATTAGCTTTTCTTGCCCTGCTAGGAGCATTTCTTTGTTCGATCTTTTATAGAAGAATGTATAGAATTTAACACAACAAAAAAAAAGCAATTTTGAAAGAGATTCACCTCAATCAAAATTGCTTTTCTTTATGCTTAAATTATTTCTTTTGTTCGTTTGTAATTTGAGTGTTTCCAGCCACCGTACTAATTTGCCCAGTTGCGCCTTCACTCTTAGCTTTATCTAAAATAGCTTGCATAGATGTTTGTTGCCAATTTCCATTATTATCATAAATGTACACTTGACCATCTTTTACAGTATAAGTCAATGACTTATCACCGTAACCATCTTGCCAATACATTTGATAATAAGTATCCCCACCAGTTGGTAAAGCAGGTGTTCCCATTTGAGAACGAGATGCTTTAGTTACACCAACTTTAGAGTTAGCTGATGGTTGTCCATCTGTTTTAGCATAGTTTCCTGCATACCAACCTGTTAATGCAGCTTGTTGTTGTTCTGTTAACTCATCTGCAGAGGAAGCTAATGTTTCACTACTACTGCTACTATTAGCCTTTTCATCTACGTTGGAAGAACTGTTAGACTTAGATGTATTATCGGCAACATCTGCATCTTCAGCAAAAACTGCTTTAGCTTTAATCGCACTCTTCTTATGAGATTTCTTTACTACGACGCTACTTTCATGTGCAGAAGTCTGTGCTTGAGATTCGGCACTCTTATTGCCACATGCAGCTAATGTTCCCACTAAGAGTACACTACTAAAAGTAACAATTAATTTGTTTAATTTCATTTTATCCTCCAAATCTACCTGTCAAAACTTCATTACTGATTAGCAATACCATTCCTAATTAACTCTAATGGGTTCAACCATGTACCATTATTGTTAAATGAATTGGCAATAGCTCTCATAATATTCTTTTCACGAGTTATACCTAAGTGTAAGTGTGATGTGTCACGGTAACCAATTACGTCACCTGTATTAATTTGTTGACCAACATGCACCTTAATATTACCACGATTACTGAATGCTTCCTGGTAAACAAAGCTATATTCGTCTGATTGAACAACAACGTAGTTTTCCAAACCAGCAATATAACCAATTTGTGTAACAACACCACTGTGTACAGCATGGACTGAAGAACCTGGGTGATCATAAGAACCAAAGTCCAATCCGTCATGGAATCCATTCATACGGAATTCTCCACCTGGATTTACACCAAATAATTGAGCTCCTGTAAAGCTACCTTGTCCTACAGATGGAAATGGCCAGCCCCATGTATCTTTTTTCAATGTACCATCTGAATTAAACGTATAGTTCTTACCATTGATATTAACTGTTCCAGTTTTCATAGCACCAGAAATAGTATCAAAATAGTAGTCTTTACCATTGATATTTTGCCAACCATATTGCATTTGGCCATTTGAGGCATAATACACTGTCTTGTTTTGGCCATATGGTGCTAAGTTTTGGAAACCTGTTTGCATTGCACCACTGCTCTTATCGAACAAATACCAATGATTTCCTACGGCTTTTTGACCATATTGCATTTGACCATTTGAGGCATAATATACTGTCTTATTTTGACCATATGGTGCTAAGTTTTGGAAACCTGTTTGCATAGACCCATCATACTTGCTAAATAAATACCAATGGTTTCCTACCACTTGTTGGCCCGTCAACACTTTATGGTTAGAATCTAATAAGTAATTCTTTCCATCTAATGTTACTAATCCTTGCATTAACAAATTACCAGTATTACTGTCAAAATTATATACTTTACCGGCTATATTTACCTTACCAACTTGCATTTGACCATTTAAGGCATAATATTGAATTGTTTTTGTATCAGGGTTATATGCTACACCCGTATACATCTTACCGGAAGACTTATCAAAATAATACTTTTTACCATTAATAACTTGACTACCATATTGTAATTGTCCATCTTTGTTATAATATACAGTCTTATCTTGACCATATGGTGCTAAATTTTGGAAACCTGTTAACATGGCACCACTATATCTATCAAATAAATACCAATGGTTTCCTACTACTTGTTGACCATATTGCATTTGGCCATTTGAGGCATAATATACTACTTTATTCTGTCCATATGGTGCTAAGTTTTGGAGACCTATCTGCATTGCTCCACTACTCTTATCAAATAAATACCAATGTCCGCCAATTTGTTTTTGACCATATTGCATTTGGCCATTTGAGGCATAGTATACTGTCTTATTTTGTCCGTATGGTGCTAAGTTTTGGAAGCCGGTTTGCATTGCTCCACTACTTTTATCAAATAAATACCAGTGATTTCCAATAGCTTGTTGACCATATTGTAATTGTCCATCTTTGTTATAGTATACAATCTTATTTTGTCCGTATGGTGCTAAGTTTTGGAAGCCGGTTTGCATCGCTCCACTATTTTTATCGAATAAATACCAATGATTCCCTACTACTTGTTGACCTTTACGAACTTCACCACTAACTCTATCTAAGTAATACATCTTTTGATTTACCTGAGTTAGTCCATATTGCATTCTACCTTTTTCATCATAATAAACTACTTTGTTTTGTCCATATGGTGCTAAGTTTTGGAAGCCTGTCAACATGGCACCACTATATTTATCAAACAGACGCCAGTGGTTTTCTACTACTTGTTGACCATATTGCATTTGGCCATTTGAGGCATAATATACCACTTTATTCTGACCATATGATGCTAAATTTTGGAGTCCTGTTTGCATTACTCCTTGGTCATCAAATAGATACCAACTACCGTCAATATTTCTTTGACCTGTAGTCATCGCACCACTAAATTTATCAAAATAATATTTATTACTATTGATATTTTGCCAACCAAATTGCATTTGCGCATTGCTTGGTGCATAATAAACTACTTTATTTTGATCTTTGATTTCTTGGAATCCTGTCAAATTCTTGCCAGTATTGTTATCTACTAAATACCAGTTACCATCAATATTCTTTTGACTAGCATTATCAGCAGTATTTACTGGTGTTTCTACTTTAGGTTCTTCACCCTTTTGTGTAGTCGAACTTTGAGTAGCATTACTTTGTTCTCCATTGTTAACTACTTGAGTGTTTTTGCTTTGTTCAGAAGTAGTTGCTGGTGTAGTAGGTGCCGTAGCTACTTTATTTTCTGCCACTTGTGTAGTTACATTATTATTTGCTGAAGTTGATTGTTGTACAGAGGCACTTTGAGCTTGTACAGTTACCGGTGTAACCTGTTTTGCTTCTTGATTTGTAGAAGATTGTTGAGTAGTATTTGCAATTTCATTTGTATTAGTTTCTACACTTTGATTACTTTCAACATTTGCTTGTTGACTGCTAATTTCTTGATTAACAACTGCCTTTGATTCTGTATTTTGTGTTGTTTGTAATGTTACTTCTTGTTTGTTAGTTTGATTGTTATTGTTATTATCTGTTTGACTTTGAACATTTGTATCAGCCATAACTTTAGGATTATGAACATTAACTCCTATTGCCAATCCTAAAAAAACTAAAGGTGCTACAACCCAGTTTTTACCGGCCTTATACATCTTATAACGTTTTTTTGATTCATAATTCTCCAAGGAAAAACGTCCTCCTTTTTCTTATCTAAACTTAAATTCTTTCTAAACTTATGTAGCCATCCCCATAAAAGTCTATAGGAATACTTTTTTATTATACTTTACACAAATATCAATCTCAATATTTATCAAGGTTTGTATTATTTCTTTAAGTTGGTGTTACATTATTGTCATAAAAAAAATCATCGACAACTTCTAGTCGTCAATGATTTACATTTTATCTAACACTTCTACTATTTTTTTAGTATATTTTCCATTTTTCAAATCTTTACCCATTTTCAAGGCATTTTCTCTCATTATCCTGTATTCATCAGCCGTTATACTATCAAGTATCTCATCCATATTAACTAAACTATCTATTGCTACACCAAGTTTATTTTTTACAATAAATTGAGCCATAGCTGCCTCTCGCCAAATTAATATTGGCAATCCAGTAGTAATATATAACGATGTCTTGTGTGGATTATTAAATTTCATATACTCTCCATAATGCCCCTCACAAGTTTCTACACTATCTCCATCCCATATTAATCCGAAACTCTGATTTAAATGACTAGGTAGCTCTTCAGGACTAAATTGTCCTTTGTAGTCTATGCATTCTGGATAATTATCTAATTTATTAGGTCCATATACATCTATTTTATGTTCTTCCATAGCTAGTTTTTGTAAAAAAGTTGATTTAAATAAATTCCCAGCAAAACATACTGTTTTATCATACGCTTTTGATTTAGGAGAAAAATCTGTTAAATAATCAAAAATACCTAGAACTAAAATTTTCGATGAAATGTTATTCTTTTCCAAAATTTTCTTCATTACATCATTGTGTACAATAATTTTATCAGCTAGATTTAGTAATCCTATTTCATATTCTGAGATTGTATTTCCATCTTCCTGCAAGCTTGATATATCATGAATAAATAATACTAATTCAGCATTACTATTAGATATGTAATTTATTATTTCCCTTGTCATTCTTACAGATGAAGTTGGATACTGAAAAACCACTCTATTGATATTAGTCAAATCTATATCTTTTCGCATTTTTGTATGAATATATAGGTATTTTCTAACTTTAGAAGTGTAAATTGGAATATTCTTTCCTATGTATCCCATATCACTAAAAATTTTACTTATATCTTCTTTTGCCTTTCCGCCACCAATATTTTTTCCTGGATCACCAGTTGTTAAAATTATATTTTTCAACATTATTACCTCATACTAATTTATCTTTAAAATAATCATTATTAGTTAACATCGCTATAAATATTATATTATATGATAATTCCATCAAATGTTGATCTATTAATGAACTTAAAGCCGCAAATAATAAAGCTACTAATAAACAAATAGTCTTATCATTCATAAACTTATTTACTGAGTAAATTAACATAATGACAAGAAATACAAAAGCTACTACCCCACCAAACATTAATACTCGCAAATAACTAACGTCTATGAAGAAATAATTAAATTTCCCCTTATGAATTCCACCATTAGCATGCTCTTTAATAAATTGACCAAACATTGTCACATTATAATCTTTAAAAGCCATATGTCCATATTTCAATCTTCCAGACAATACACGATCCATTATGCTAAAAATTCTACTGTTAGCAGTATATAAATAAGTTAAAACTATTTCAATTCCTACAACCGCTCCTGCCACTAAAGTTATAGTATTTGCTCCAATTCTATACAATAGCTCCGTAACAGTATTATAAAAGGCCGAAATTACTATTAGTAGTAATATCAATAAAGTATCTACTTTTGTATCTGTTACAAAATATATAAACGCACATATTGCTAACAATGATATATATTCTGGCAATTTTAATTTAAATTTCTTTAATGTGACATAAGCTAGTGAAATATAGAATATTCTTGCTGCCAAATCTGTTGGATAAACAGATCCTAACGATAATCTTATTCCAGCGTTTCCAGTTCTCATATTTACAACTTCTAAAATCCATCCCATATAAACTGAAAAAGCAGAAAATAGTAACATAAATACTTCGATATAAATAAACACTTTCAATATTTGCTTAAAGTCTAAATCTTTTGCTGCTAAGATCATTATATAATAATATAAAAGATCCATCGTTTGCGAGTTAATTGCAGTCACAGCTAATAATAAACCTACTAATATTTCTATTGTTAATTCTTGCCAGTTACTAATTCTATTAAAAAATAAAATTTTTATAACTGCTAAAGCAACTGCTACCATCATAATTCTATAAGGAATACTTAGTCCAATATCATAAAAAATATATACGTACATTGTCCCCATTAAAAAATGAGTAACTAAATATATTATAAAAGCTGTATAAAATATATACTTACCAACTTTATCTCTATTAGGATTATTTTTTATTTTTTCCATCGCCGTCATTAATACATCCATAAAAAGACTCCTAATCTATTTTCTTCTTTGTTCAATCATTTGCTTAGCTTTTACTAAAATTGTAGGTTTTAAAATAAAAATCATAACAACATATAATACTATTCCTAATAATATCTCAATTGCTAATGTAATAACATTTGTCCTTAGTGTGTTATCCAAATAAAACACTGGAATAAACATGATGATTCCACTGATTATATACTTAGGAACATTACTAAACATATTCTTGAATTCCACATCTTTTCTAACCTTATATAATTGATAGAATGTTACTGCAAATTCTGAAATTACAGTTGCCATCATAGCACCTTTCAATCCCCAAAGATAGATGAATGGAATGTTTAAGATAATATTTACAATTGCTCCTAATAATACTGAATTAGTAAATTCTTTTACCCTATTTACAGGAAGTAGATATTGAGTACCAATAACATTACTCCATCCAATTATGATTATAACAACTGATTCTATCAACATAGCTTCCCCAACAGGTCCATATCCTTTTCCATAGAAAAATGGAGCTATATGTAAAGAAATACCTGCTAATCCAAAAGCCATAGGAATAGCTATAAAGGAAACAAAGTCAAATGAATTATTTAGTAACTCATTAACTTTCTTATGATCGCCTTTTGCAAAAGCATTAGATACATGGGGGAGCATCACAGTTCCGGTAGCAGTTACTATCGTCATTATCATCTTCACTAAATTATCTGAATATTGATAAAAACCTGATGCTGTAGTCCCCACAAAAATTCCCAACATTGTCTTATTTAATTGAACATAAACTTGAATAGCTGCTTGTGGAATAAATAATGCAACTGTTGGCATAAAATGCTTAAATGGTTTTAAATCTTTTAATTTAACTCTAACTAACATATCTCTAATACTTGGCCACAAAATCATATTCCCTAGTAAAACAGATAATGCTGTTATTAATATGTATATAGTAACATCATTATGATTTTTGACGAAAACGAATATCATGATAGTTGAAAGTATTTTAAAAATTGTATTTCTTACAACAGTCGGTTTGAAATTCTCAACACCCATATATAGCCATGAAATATCAAAAGCTACAGCTACAATATTTAAAGACTGTACCCATAAATATATATTATATTGATTGTACCAACTTAAAAACAATACAAATAAAATATAAGATATTACAGTCGTTACTGTCTTTACTATTTGTATTTCCCAAAAAGCCTTACTCATCTCATATTTGTTTTCTCGTAAGTAAGCAATTTCTCTATTTCCATAGTAACCTACACCAACACTTGCTATTAAAACAAAGTATTGAATAATTGAATTTGTATATGACGAGTCTCCTACACCTATTGGACGTAAAACACGACTAACATAGGGCATAGTTATAAAGGGTACTATTATAGCTAATAATTGATACCCTGCATTGTATAAATAATTTTTTATTATCTTCATTTAAAACCACCTATTAAGCCTAACTACTTCTCTAAAAGAATAACAAGAATTCAAAAAAATTGGAAGAGTCCATCTTCCAATTTTAGTTCTTTACAATTCTAAATGCTAAATCAGTTATCCCAGTTACAGCTAATAAATCCCATAACCTACCTTTTTTATTCGTAGTATGATTATATTCATCAAATTTTTTCATCTTCACATACTTAACAAAAGAAGGATGTTCATAAAAATTATGTCTAGATTCAATATATTTAATTGCGCGAATTGAATACTTATCTTTAAAATTGTAAGTCATTCTTAAATTATTCAAAGTAACTAATAGCTTTTTAGCTTCCTCTGATCGATTTTTTCTGTCATAGCTTAGAATAGATTTCTTTAAGCTATTACCAGCATTAGTTCCTATTGTATTATTTTCATGTATTCTATACTTTATTAGTATTTCATTCATGAAAAAACACCCTTCATGAATTGCAGCTAGAAGATTCAAATGCCAATCATGAGGAAGATTAAAATCGTATGTTTCTAAAAACTCTTCCTTTATATCCTTACTAAAGCACATTGCACAACCTGGAGTTATATTTGCAACAATTATTGATGATAATGGAATATCTGTTAAAAATCCTAATTGACCTTTATAATACAGTAAATTCTCATTATAAAAATTAGGCTTTAGTTTCACCTCAAGAGGATTTAGCCTTGAATCTACATACTTTACGGCAGCATTTATACTTTTTATTTTCGAATTTTTTTCTAACTCTTTTGTCATCAATTCTATCTTATTCTTTTCCCATACATCATCTTGATCAGATAGAAATATGACATCTCCTGTAGCTTGTTGAATTAAATCATAGAAATTCTTTTTATAACCTTTATTACTAGAATTAATCATTAGTTTCCAATTTTTTAAATCATGTTGTTCAATAAATCTTTCTATTAATTCCACAGTTCTATCATTAGAGACATCATCAGCTATAAGAACTTCATCTGGATTAACAGTTTGATTATAAATACTTTTTAACTGTTCAAGTATATAATTCTCTCCATTGTATGTAGCCATCAATAACGAAATCTTCATAAAGTACCTTCTCTTTGATTATTCAAATTCATTCTTTACTGTTAGTAAAGCTGCTCCTATAACTTGATCCATATTGTAGTAACGATATTGTCCCAAACGTCCACCAAAGATTACATTTTCAGTTTCTTTACTTGCCAATTCTTGATATTGCTTGTAAAGGCTGTTGTTTTTACTATCATTTACTGGATAGTAAGGTTCATCGCCACGTTTCCAATCAGCAGGATATTCACGCGTAATAACCGTCTTACCTTTTTCACCCTTACCAAATTCAAAATGCTTATGTTCGATTATTCTAGTATAAGGTGTTTCAGCATCTGTATAATTTACTACGGCATTGCCTTGATGATTATCTTCATCTAACACTTCTGTTTCAAAGCGTAAACTTCTATATTCCAATTCTCCAAGTTTGTAATTGAAGAATTGATCAATCATACCTGTGAAGACAACTTTATCGTATTCTTTTAGATATTCTTCTTTACGATCGAAGAAATCTACCCCTGTTTCTACAGTGATATTGTCATTATCTAACATCTTTTCGACAATTTGTGTATAACCGCCGATTGGAATACCTTGATATGTATCATTGAAATAGTTGTTATCATAAGTTAAACGTACTGGTAAACGACGAATAATAAAAGCTGGCAATTCTGTAGCTTTACGTCCCCATTGTTTTTCTGTATAACCCTTGATTAATTTTTCATAAATATCTGTTCCAATTAATGAAATAGCTTGTTCTTCAAGATTTTTTGGTTTCTTACCATTAAGAACTGCACGTTGTTCTTCAATCTTAGCCATAGCTTCTTTAGGAGTTACAACTCCCCAAAGTTTATTAAATGTGTTCATGTTAAAAGGTAAATTATAAATTTCACCATTATAATTAGCTACTGGGCTATTAGTATAACGATTAAATTCAGCAAATTGATTTACATATTTCCAAATTTCTTTCTTAGAAGTATGGAAGATATGTGCACCAAATTGATGAACTTGAATACCATGTACCTCTTTTGTGTAAATATTTCCGGCAACATGATCTCTTTTTTCAATAACCTTTACTTTGTGTCCTCTTTGAGCAGCTTCGTGTGCAAATACTGCACCGAAAAGCCCTGCACCTACTACTAAATAATTTGTCACTTTATAATTCCTCCACTAACATTAATCTTTTTTCAACGCTTCATCTAACTTAATAATGAGTTGATTTGAATACTCTTTTGTAAATTTTCTAGCAAAAAAAGCATCACTATTTTTTAAATCTAGATAATCATCTTCATCTAAAATTGCCGGATAACTTCCATTTTTATGTATCCATTTCATAAATCGATGATTATTTCCAGTTACTCTTTCTTTAAACACAGTATTGTTCATCACAATCGTATTTAACCAAAATTCGTCACTACAGAAACTAGTCTTAAATAATCTATACAATTCATCATTTTTTTCTAAGTAATCTAATGCATATACTAAAACTTCTCTTGGCACATCAAACCATTGAGATCCTGTATAAAAGTCAACTTTAGTACTTAACTTCTTAAACTTATTAATTCCAAGAATAGTTTGAACACTTATATTTAGTCTATGAAATATTTTGCCACTAAATGATCTTCTATTTATCTTGTCATAGTTATAGTAGTACTTGAGCCACCATTCTATAGGTTCTCCACTTTTTTTAATATTTTTTACACTTTGAACATCCAAAAAAATTTTGTCATTATTATACTCAAAATAACGATAGATTTCATCTATACTTTTTATTGGCCAATCTTGACCTGAAATCAAATGAAAGAATTTAATGCTTTCATCTTTTAGAGCAAAACGAATTAATCTAATTGTTGCCTCAACAATACTCCATCCACCCCACTTAACATCTACTTCTGAAATATATTTTATACCTTCAAACTCTAACCTACTTTTTTCATCAGATGTAAGTGCCATTTTTTTATCAAAATGTATGTAAACTGAAAATCTTCGCTTCAATTTAAGTGATAACTCATATATTTGTTCAAAATCACGATGTGCTAATATCATAACTGCTTGTGACATAAAAGTGATCCTCATTCCTTCAACTACTCAATAAAAATCGTACTTAATACGCATCATTAGAGAACAGTACAATTTTAACTGTTAAAAAGATCAAATATAGATCATAGAAAAAACCACTCTTTTGAATGTATTCTAAATCCAATTTAACCATTTCAGAAAAGCCTACACTATTTCTAACCGTTGCTTGCCAAAGTCCTGTACAACCAGGGACTACTAATAGCCTTTGCTTATCATAATCTGTGTATTGAGCAACTTCACTTGGCAAAGGTGGACGAGGTCCTACTAGACTCATGTCACCCTTAAGCACATTTAAAAGTTGTGGCAACTCATCAAAACTATGCTTGCGAATAAATTTACCAATTTTTGTAATTCGAGGATCTTCTTTCATCTTAAACATTGGACCCTCTACTTCATTTTGAGATTTTAATTCAGCTAATTTCTTATCAGCATCCACAATCATAGAACGAAATTTATACATTTCAAATTCTTTACCGTCTTTTCCAACTCTAGTTTGAGAATAAAATACTGGTCCTCTATCTTCTTTATGGATTCTAAATGCTATGTATAATAACAACGGCGATAACAAGATTAATCCTACTAAACTAGCGAAAAAATCAAAAACTCGTTTGAAAAAATGATAGATGTATCTTTTATTAATATTTTCTCTATCTAATTTCTTCATGCTAACCGTTCCTCCAATTTTTTCCATTAGCGCATTCCCCTCGTTTTATATTAACTCCCTAAATTATATCATTTAATTTCAACAAAATTTTAACAAAAAGCTAACATTACTCGTTTAATGCTTTCTTTAATTGACTAGTTACTTTATCCAAATTGCTTTGTGGAACAACTTCATAAGATACACCGTCAATCATTTGACTTTCCCCTTGCAATTGAATTTGTTCAATCTTAGAAGCAGAACTATATTTAGTTGCAATTGCCTTCATATCATCAAATGTCAAGTTAGTCTTCATGTTGCTAGAAATTGCATTTAAAATTGATTGATATTTAGTCATACTTCCAATTGTTGCAATTTTCTTAACTAAAGCTTCGAGCACCATACGTTGACGTAATTGACGCCCATAATCACCACGTGGATCTTCATAACGCATACGTGTATAGGCTAAGATATTATCTTCATCAATAGTTACAGTTCCTTTTTTAAAGGTCTTATTTGCATTAGTAAATTCTAGGTCGTTCTCAACTTTAACTGGACCTACAGCTGCAGAAAGTTCTTCAAGACCTTTCATGTTCATTTCAACATAGTAATCCACAGGAACATCTAAATAACTTTGAACAATGTTAACCGCACCTTTTGTACCTTCATATGAATAAGCGGCATTAATCTTATTATTATACCCATATCCTGGAATTGCTACCTTAGTATCACGTGGAATACTTACTAAAGTAGTTTTCTTTTCTTTAGGACTAACTGCTGCTAACATCATAGTATCTGAACGTCCACGATATGTACGTCCATATTCACCTGTATCAGTTCCCAAGATAAGAACTGTAAATGGTTTACCATTATTTAAGTCTGGTGTATTACGCAATTTATTTGTCTTAACTTGTTTATATGTACTATTAGCTGACTTTTTAGCATCAAAATACATTTTACCAAACAATGCAACATCAACAACTATAAATAACCCAATAACAATTAAAACCCATTTCCAAATTTTATGTCTTTGCCAAAATGAGCGATGGTGATGATGCTTATGATGACTGTGATTTCTATTTAACTTTTCTTCTTCATTATTCATTTCCTACTCCCACTTTCCGTTAAAAGAACCAGAATTTCTTCTTTTTCTGAATTGGTGTATAGTCTCTAGCTACGACATACTCCCCATTGATAAGATTTTCAGCATTTTTTTCAAATTGTATTGCTTTTTGTTCACCAAAATCTTTAGCAATTTGATTCAAAGCTTCACTTAACACAAACTTACGCCCCTTTAAAGTATGTGCATCTGAAGCAACAATTTGTACCAAATTATGTTCAACCAATGTATGTGATATTTCAGCTACATGTGAACCAAAACCACCAACATAACTTGTAGCTGTAACCTGTGCTAAAGCCCCCGCTTTAATAAAATCATACAACATATTTAAATTATTCTGAATTTCATGATTACGTTCAGGATGCACAATAACTGGTATCGTTCCCATTTTTTTTAAATTAAAAATCATATTCTCGGCATATCTAGGAACACCATCATGTGGAAATTCTAATAACATGTATCTTTTATCTTCATCTATTCCCAGTAAATCATCATATCTGTTCAAAAGTTCTCCATTAATATGTACTTCTTGACTTGGAAAAATAGTCAATTTAATTTCTCGCTTATCTAATTCAGCTTGAAATTCATCAGCTATTCTAATGACATCTTTTGCGTGATTAGTATAATTACGATCAAGATGATGTGGAGTAGCCAAAATATGTGTAACTCCATCAGCAACTGCTTCTTGGGCTAATTGCAATGAATGTTCTAAGTCTGGAGATCCATCATCAATACCCGGCAAGATATGACAATGTAAATCTACTATTTTCTCAAAATTCATATTAATAATCCTTTTCTGATAATTAAATAATATAAAAAACACATATATTATACCAAACTCCACCTTTAAATTCATTAAAGGCAAACAAAAAACCGACAATTGTTGCCGATTTTTAAACAAATTTATTAAGTCTACTTTTCAGTAATGGTTGGGTATCCAATACTAAATTTGATAAGAAAATAAGAAATAAAGTTACACTTATCATTCGATTAATAGAAGAAAGTCTCAATTTATTCCTTAGTGGATATTATATATTAAAAGTATTTTAAATTACAATACTAAATATTAAACAAAAAGCCCTTACCTAAAAAGATAAGAGCTACATTACAACTATACATCATTTAAATAAATTTATTTTTCTTTTCCATATCCATAATAGCCGTAGTAACCATCTGTAGAAGCATCTACATCATTTAATACTACTCCTATAATATGAGCATTAACATGTTTAAGCAAATCTACAGCCTGACGGACACCTTCTTTTTCTGCAAATCCTTGACGAACAATTAGAAGTGTTCCATCAACTTTAGCAGATAAAAGTTGAGCATCAGTTACAGATAAAACTGGTGGAGCGTCATAGATAACCAAATCTAACTTTTCTTCCAATGCTTCACGTAATTTATCCATACGTCTAGAACCCATTAATTCAGATGGGTTAGGAGGAATAGGACCAGCAGGAATGACAAACAAATTATCTACCGTAGTTTCGTAAATAACATCATTAATATCAAAATCTCTATCGGTTAGGAAATTTGTCAATCCTCTTGGATCAGCAATACCAAAGGTAGAGGCAATAGTTGGTCTACGTAAATCCGTATCAACTAACAAAGTAGATAAACCTTGCTTAGCAAAGGATGCAGCAATATTTGCAGCTATAGTAGATTTTCCTTCAGAAGCAACAGATGAAGTAATCATTAAAGATTTATATTCTGTATCTGCACTAGAGAATGTAATATTTGTACGAATAGTATTAAATTGTTCTGTATCTACAGATGTTGGTTTAGCAATTGTTACTAAATAAACACCTTTTTCCATACTATTAGTATCTAACTTTTTTTTCTTCTTAAATAATGCCATGTCTCTTACCCTCCTTTCTAAACTCTACGACGACGTGGAGTACTAATTTTTTCTTCAGCACTATTATTTTTAGAAATTTTATTTCTATCAATAACTTTAACTGCCCCATAATCATCTTCATTAATATCTAAATGATATACAGAACCTATATTGGTTAAACCTAATTCATCAGTTAAGAAACTACTATCCTTGATAGTTTTATCAGTAAATTCCTTAATAAATGCAATTGCAACACCTATAAATAATCCTAACACCACTCCTGCAAGTGCAAATAATTTTTTATTAGGTGATACAGGTTTAGAATTTACTTTAGCGTCAGATACAATAGTAACATTATCTACTTGCATCATCTTTTTGACCTTTTTTGCAAATACTTTACCAACAGTATTTGCTATATCTGCAGCAACATAAGCATTTTTGTCAGTAACAGTAACAGTTACAACTTGTGAATTTGTTTGATTCGATACTTTAATAGACTTTGCTAGGGAATTCAAATTTCCTTGATAATTATCTGTATTTTTAATTTCCTTCAGAACTGGTGTTAAAATAATTGGTTTTGTTAAAACATCTTTATATGTATTAATAGCTTGTAAATCAGCCTGTTGAGTGGCGTATTGAACTTGAGCATTATTTGCTTTTTGGTTAACTAAAATATCGATACTAGAACTGTATTTAGGTTCAATGAGGAAAAATACGCTTCCTAAAGCTACTACCAATCCTAATATCATCCAAGTAATAATTGATACTACATTATTCTTCAATACAATCATTAATTGCCTTAAATCTATGATTGTTTCATCGTCTTTTCTACTCATAATCTTCTCCCAATAAATAAAATCTACAGAATTAATAATAATTTATTTTTAGTTATCTTGTCAATATATTATCAACACACCTATTGTTACCAACAATAACAAAATATTGGATTTTTTGCTAAAAAATAAATTTTATGCTATTTTAATTATGCATATACAATAAGATTGTTATTAAAAATAACAAAAAGGGGATTCTACAATTATGAAACAATTATCACTCTCTAAGTTAGCTGAAATTATTATTGTTAATAGAAAGAAAAAATCATTAACACAGCAACAACTTTCTGATGTAACTAATATAAATAGAGCAACTATTAGTAGAATAGAAGCAAAAGATTTTATTCCTTCTATTCCTCAATTAGAGAGCCTTAGCCAAGCACTAAATTTTGATATAACAGACTTATTCATTGAACCACTTAACACAGCTAAAAAAGCTGAAACTCTATCTAATGTAAAAATTGCTGTAGCTGGTACAGGATATGTAGGCCTTTCAATAGCTACCCTTTTAGCACAAAATCATCAAGTAACTGCGGTAGATATTGTACAAGAAAAGGTTGATTTAATAAATAATCGTAAATCACCTATTCAAGATGAATATATTGAAAAATTTTTGGCTGAAAAAGATTTAAACTTATCAGCTACATTAGATGGTAAAAAAGCTTATAAGGATGCTGATTTTGTTATAATTGCAGCACCTACTAACTATGATAGCAAGCGTAACTATTTTGATACAAGTGCAGTAGAAGCTGTAATTGATCTTGTTATGCAGGTCAATCCTAATGCTATTATGGTTATAAAATCAACTATTCCTGTGGGCTATACAGAACACATACGCCAAAAGTATCAAACCAATAAAATTATCTTTAGTCCTGAATTTCTACGTGAATCTAAAGCTTTATATGACAATCTTTACCCAAGTAGAATTATTGTTTCTACTGATAAAGATGATCCTGAAATTGTCAAAGCTTCTCATGATTTTGCTTCACTACTTCAAGAAGGTGCTATTAAAGAAAATATAGATACACTTTATATGGGATTTACTGAAGCTGAAGCCGTAAAATTATTTGCTAATACTTATTTAGCTCTTCGTGTCTCTTACTTCAACGAATTAGACACTTATGCAGAATCAAAAGGTCTTAATACTGAAGAAATTATCAATGGGGTTTGTCTTGATCCTAGAATTGGCTCTCATTATAATAATCCTTCTTTTGGTTATGGTGGATACTGTTTACCAAAAGACACTAAGCAACTTTTAGCAAATTATAAAGATGTACCTGAAGATTTAATCGAAGCTATTGTAAAGTCAAATTCGACTAGAAAAGATTTCATAGCTGACCAAGTTCTTCAAAAAGCTGGTTATTACTCATATAGCGATTCAAATAACTTTAACCCACAAGAAGAAAAGCAAGTCACTATTGGAGTTTATCGTCTTACAATGAAGTCAAACTCTGATAACTTCCGACAATCATCTATTCAAGGTATCATGAAACGCGTCAAGGCCAAAGGCGCTGAAGTTATTATCTATGAACCAACTCTTGAAAATGGCACTACTTTCTTTGGAAGTAAAGTTGTTAATAATATAAATGAGTTTAAGAAATTAAGTAATTCTATTATTGCTAACCGTTATAATAATGTTTTGGATGATGTAAAAGATAAAGTTTATACTCGCGATATTTTTAAGCGAGATTAAATTTTTTTAATTAGGAGAGTAATATCTGTGACATTTTTTGAAGAAGATCCTAAATTTTATTGGCCTGATGAAGATAAAAGTATTTTTGATAAAAATACGGATAATACAGTAAATATAGAATGGAGAGGAAATACTCGCATATTTGAAGACTATAAAGAATTAGCTTATGATTATTATCAATGTAGTTGTCATACTTTTAACTACATTAAAGAAGATAATAATACTAGAAATCTTGATACTTGTTTCTTTGTAGGCTTATTCTTAATAAGGAATGCTTTTGAACTTAGTATAAAGGCACTTATTTTGCGTAATTATTCAAATAGTGATTTAAAAAAAATAATTTTTCATGACTTAGATGAGTTATTTAAAATATATAAAGATGTTCCAAGAATCCCATTAAGCGCTACGGAAGAAGAATGGTTATCAAAATATTTTAATTCTTTATCAAAGACAGACCCAAATTCTGATACATTTAGATACGCTTTTAATCAGAAATTTATAGATAAATATGAAGAGGAACATCTAAATATATTTAAAATCCAAAGTAATTGTTTTCAAGCATGGACCTTATTAGAAAAATGTATGGGGGATATTGACAATTCTGCTAGTTTCGACTTTTCTTTAGAACCTGAATTTTTGTTTGTAAATGGCAAATGGTATGAAGACACCTTTATATGGCAACCAAATAATTCTATCGAATTAGATAGTGATCATACAGCAAAATTGATAGGTTATGAAACTATGTTCGATATTTTATATAATCATCTAAACAAAGGATCATATAATTTATTTTATCCTTTTATGCTTATAGCACGAATCACACTAGAATTATATATCAAAGTTTTTTTGTATGATCATTTTATAACTTTAGCTAACCAAGAGAAGCTCATAAAAAAAATTAAGACTCATAATCTAAAAAAACTATTTCTACTTTTTAAAGAGGATATTATTAAGAAAAATTCAGATTACATTGAAAATACCGAATTCCATATAATAGAAAAAAGAATTATCGAACTTCACAATCTCGATAAGAACGCTTTTACTTTTCGCTATTTGACAGATAAAAATTCTACGTATTACTTAAACAACACTATTTTTGATATAGACAACGTATATAAATATTTTAAAGAGCTTTTTGCTTATTTTGATGCTTTTAACCATTAAGTGTGATAAAGAACTAAACTCGATTTAAAAATTATTTTCATAAATTCTATAGATTCCCTAATGTTGAATATGTTTTTATGCGAAAATAATTAAGAAACTTGAATAAAATTTAATAAATTTCGTATACGTCTTTCCATAGTGCGTTTTTACAATATAATGCCCATCAGTCTCACAATTGAAACGTGAGATTGATGGGCATTACTTGTTGTTGTAATAGTGTAATTTGCTAAAAGACAATTTTATCAATAATCCTATATATACGTCTCTCCAATTTTAAATGATTAAAAAGAAGTACTCTAAACTTGTCAACAAAAACTGTGATGATTACAAGAAATACTGCTATTAGTAATCCAAAGCCAGAAATTAATAAGGGATTTTCGTAACTAGTAGTATTAAACAACTCCGTCCAAATAAATTTATCAGCATAAATATTTTCTGTCATTAAATACGTCGCAAATACAGAACTAGCAAACCAATTTATAGTTTTGTTAGTAAAAGAAGGTATCTCGACAAATATTAAAAAAATTGATATTGCCATTATAAAAGGTAGAATTCCATATGTAAATCGGGTTATATTTCCTTCATAACCAACTATCTTCCACAAAATAAGTATTGACACTAGCATAAATAAATAAGTAGCAATTACTGCAAAGATCAGATGAAATTTTTTAGTTACTATGTCATATCGTCTAATATATCCACCAACTAAATAAACCGCTAGTATATCACCAAATCCTTTATCTAAACTGAAGGTTGTATTACCTATGACAGGTATAACTTCTCCACAAAATATTGTTATAATTAGCAATACTATGTACTCTCTTTTAGAAAGTTTTTCCAGAAGTTTATTAATAAAAGGTGCTAAAAGTACCAAAATAATATAAGCTGTAGCAAACCTATAATTGTTAAATACTATTGGTAGAAATCCTTTAACCATATTTACAATGGAAAAATGACTATAATAAAAACTCCCCGCAAAAAATACCACTACTGAATAAAACCAAACTTCAAGCCATACTTTACTCGCCCTTTTCATGGAAATTGCATAATTAGCATCAACCTTAGACGCTAAAAAATATCCAGTAATCAAAACAAAAATATCAACCCCTACCTGCCCAAGCGGTTTATAAAGTTGATAACTTATAACATTCACTAAGCTGGCACCTTTCATATTCCAAGGCTCTTCTCCAGAATAGTGGTTCATGACTATAAAAAGCATAGAAATAATTCGTAATAACTCTAACGAAGAATTTCTATCTATCCGTTTGCTCATCAAATTCTCTCCCTAAATATAATTTATCTCCAAGAAACTATCCATGTCTTACCTTACTTAGAAATATTAAAGCCACTTAGTTTTTAGTTGCTAGTAATATAGCCAAATAAACAATAACTGAACTAATTACAGAAACAACTAACCTAATAAACATCTGTTGAAAAAGAGCCGAGGAAAGTGCACACACCGCTATAATTCCCACGCATCCTAATAACACAGTAATGATATTCTTCCAGGTTTCCCTGTCTTTAAAGACAAACCCTGTTATATCTCTACTAAAGTAAAAATTCATAAACATCATTGTAAATTCAGCTAAAACAGTAGTTAAAGCAGCACCTTTCTCAGCAATAATTGGAATTAAGATAAAGTTAAGCCCAATATTTAGTAAAGCACTAATTACTGAAGAAATTAGAGTCTTCTTTTCTCTTTTTGCAGGTATCAACGCACATTGATTAAATATACCGCTCATCGCACTGCCCAGCATTGCAAAACAGCTAATTCTCAATGCATAAGATGCACGTAAATATTTTTCGCCTGCAAGAAGAACAATAACCTCTTTACTTACCATAAATAAACCTAATATTCCAGGTAAAACAAGGAATATCATTATATTAATTACTTGTTTCAGAAGCTTATTGTACTCTGACATTCTTCCTTGACCCATGAACATTGCCAAACGAGGAATCGTAGCAGCAGTAGCAGCAATTAAAAGAGTTCCCACAATCCCATAAATTTTTGTAGCTGTACTATAAATACCAACAACATACTCATTTTGCAAAAAACCTAACATTGTAACATCTGAATTAAGATAAATTTGGATAGCAACTCTTGAACCAAAAATTACTAATATTGGATTTAAATATTCTTTCCAATTAAAATTAAAGTCAAGTTTAATATCACAGTAATTCTTAGCATGAAGGAAATTTAAAATATATGATCCTGTTGAAGCAAAAACGGTAATAGCAACATAATTTAGATAGTCGCCTGGATGTCGTACAAATATGAATAATAAAATTATTGATAAGATTTTAAAAATTATATTCCTAACTGTAATATATCCATATTCTTCGAAAATCGTATATACCCAATCTGTACCTAAAGTCGTAAAAAAAATTTGAATACTAAAAATAAAAATAGCCACAGTATACTGATGTAAATTAGGTGTAAAAATAACTGTTAAGATTAAAAATACATATGAAACAATTGTAGAAATTAGATTAATAGTAAAAACTCGACTTGCAAAACTGCTGATGGCTTTTCTATCATTACGTAATTTAGCACCTTCACGAACTGCATAATTGCTAATACCTAATCCTGCTAATAAAATAAAATAGCTGACAATAGAATTAGCAAAATTATATTTTCCTACCCCATTTACTGACAATGTTCGTGAAATATAGGGGAATGTTATTAGTGGAAATATTAAATTTAAAAGGCTTTGTAAACTATTTAATAGTGCATTAAGCCCTAACGATTTTTGTTTCAAAATATCAACCTCTCAAATAAATAACCTTAAGTATTAATACTTATATCTTTATTGATGTTCTGTAAAAGCCTTAATCACCTCAATATAATTTTTTTCATTAAGTTGGGTCATACAATATTTTTCATACTTATCACCACTCACATGATTAATATCACTAAAATCAATTTTATCTAATTCTTTTATGATTTTAGAACTAAATCTCTGTTTAATAACATGATTTCCAACATACACCGAAAATGGTGGGCCATCTTTTGCTACTACTGAACGAGCACCTATGATACTTCCCTTACCAATTTTCACTCCTGTAAGAATCGTACTACCATATCCTATCCATACATCATCTTCAACTACAGTCTCATAATTTGTCCAATTCTTTTTCTTATGATAAATCAAAGATTGATATAGCCATGTAGATAGACGCTTATAATCATGCTCTCCTCCACCAAGAAAAGTGGTTTCATCTGCAATACTTACATTTGCTCCTATTTTCATTGTTGCATTTGCATCATATTGTATAAATTTTATATTTCCATAACTATTCTTTCCAACAATGACAGAAGTGAGATTAACCCTATTTATTACTCTAGTTGCATTATGTTTGTTATATTTTCTCCATTTTTTCTAAAAATTTCTGTCATTAGAGCTTTTTTTATTTTCTAATCACTAAATTCACCTCATAAAGTATAATACCCAATATAGTTTTATTTTAATTTTATTATTTAAGAAATCTAACTATATCACGTAATAGAATCCAAGGATATAACAATTTTTTCTCTCTTCATACATAATAGCCTTGAACTCGTACTTCACAGCTTTAAAATAATTTTTATTTTTTATTTCTATTTTCGATGAAAATCTAAAATATCCTGATATATCCCTGGATAATGCAGGTGATATATTTTTTAAATCTGGATACTTTCTTTCTAAAATTTCTAATGCTGTGATTAATTTATTAGAATTAACACTTATTGAATCTCTACTCACTTTATAGTCATCTAATAAACTTTCATTTATACAATATAATTCATAATTTCTAGAATTCATAATATTAATTAATATTTCTAAATCTTGAAATCTTGGAATTTCTTCATCAAATCTAAATTTTGTTAACACTTTCTTTTTAAAAAGTAGAGTCTGAGTACCTATTCCTGCTACACTATTCTTTCTAAAATTAACAAATCCTTCATTTATACCTTCTGGTTGAAGCTTTTTATAGCCATTTTTTACCGGTATTGATAATTTACAGAAAACAACATCAGCACCCGTTTTTGTTACCACTTCCAGCTGTTTCTCTAATTTGTTAGGTTTCCATGTATCATCACTATCATTAAAAGCAATATACTCACCTCTAGCATTATTTATCCCATTATTTCGTGCTGCACATGCGCCACTATTATTTTGCCAAATATATCTGACTCGTGAATCATCAATATTTTCAACGACACTCTTTGTATTATCACTAGAACCATCATCGACTACAATTAACTCCAAGTTCGAATAACTCTGACTTAAGACGCTATTTATTGATCTTTCAATAGTTTTAGCTCTATTATATGTTGGTATTATCACCGTAACCAGTGGTTTATTCATCTATATATTCATTCCTTTCGTCTTCGACTCAAGGACAACAGAGCCATGAAAAACAAATCTGTTGTCCTTTTTTTATATACCAGCTTCAAAAAAAACGCTTTTACACATTGCAAATCGTGCGTAGGTGAGTGAATAGCTTCTCTATTACCTTGAATTTATATATGCCTAATCTTTCAAGCACAACTGTATGTGACTTTGAGCACTTAAACTTATTTTTGTATAAACGACTCGTGTAGGGTTTGCAGTAAATGTTTAACTTGCTTTTCCAATCTTTTAAAGAGGCTAATATAAATGTTAAAAATTGTCTACCCTACTTGTTGTAGAATTTACGTTCACAAAACTTTCATCATAGCTATTATAGCGATAACCAATGATAAAAATGTCATTAGTTATACCGCAGACGTTTCTCAACTTTTACTCAGGGCTTGCTTCCCCCCTTAAGGAATGGCTTGAATATTATTCATGCTTTAATGTTTACATGGAATTTTACTGTTAAATATCGGATTCCCGTCTTCAATATCTTAGAAAGTGATATGAATATCTGCTTAGCTCATCCTAAACATATCAAAGCTATGAGGACTGATAAAAAGGATGCTAAGTGGATTGTTGGTTTATTCAAACACAATTTAGTTGCTAGTAGCTTTATTCTATCATTAAAAATTCGCCAATTACGCAACCTTTTTCGTTATCGTATGAAACTTACTCAATTAAAGTCTAGCGAGAAAAAATAGGTATCAAAATTCTCTTACCTGTCGAATATTCAAATTTCTAGTGTTATTTCTGACGTTTTCGGAAAGAGCTCTCAAAAAATGCTTGAAAGCTTCTTAGCTAACAAGAATAACGATTTTGATGTTGAATCTCTTGTACACAAAAGAATGCACGCTTCAATTGAAAATATTAGAAATTAAATGGTGATATTACTGATGAACAAGCCTACAAACTAAGAGTTCAAAGCTCACTACGACACTCTTGTTCTTTGCCAAACTGAATTAGATTCACTAATTTTTGAGCTGGGAAAAAATTTTGACCGAGAGATCGAATTAATTCAGTCTATTCTCGGTTGTTCCAATCTCAAATGACGTTGTATGCTCGAAGAAATATCCCAAACAGCGGAACAAACACATGCAACTAAAGGAACGTCGTGGATATAAGAGAAAGTTATTATCCTATTGCTAGATAATTATTAGTAGCTGCATACCACATTTTATGCGGTGGCGTTTTCTATAACGCTAAATTATACAATATACCTGAACTTAAACAATCTATCTTTTGAGAAGGCTATTAGATTTGCTCAAAGTCAAGGATCTATAGTTAATATTTGATTTTTTGAACTGATGTTAATCTTTATTTGGTGTACTCTTTTTTTATAAAATTAAAACATCTCTCAGTTACTATTTTTTTTCAAACTTACTCCTCTTCCATTTCAAATTGCACATCATCATTAGACATATTTTTCATATATATACTACACAAAGAACCTATCGCAATATAACAAAAAGGATTAAACACCAAATTAATATTTGCTACATACGTTTCTACAAATCCAGATGTAAAGAATATCACCCAGATAGCTAAAACATCATATTTTATTTTTGAAAAACTCATCGATAAGATCTGTATTAGACGATATCCAAAAATAATTATGTATCCAATCATACCTATTAAACCATTTTTTACTAAAATACTCAGCAACGATAATTCTGTTGTTCCATTCCAGCCAGTCACAGAGCGTATGTTATATGTATACGATTGACCAGAATTTCTAAATGCCATTTCAGCGTTACCAAAAATCATATAAAATTTATTTTCGCCATACATATTTAAGTAATTAACTAATCCTTGATATCTATATTGATAAGATTCACTACCAGATGTTACTTTTTTGTACATTAAAATCATTAATAATATAATAAATATTGAAAATAGCATCATAACAAGCCGTAATTGTGCTTTGGTCATATTAATTTTCTTAATCTTTGTTGCATTACTTATTATAATAAATAAAATAAATAGTATATATGCTGTCCTTGCATTTGATATTATGATAAATATCAAATATACCCATAATAAGAATTTATTTTCTTTCTTATTACTGATGTACGCAGAAATAAATCCTGCGAGTGAGGCTACTCCAAAATAATTTTTATGTTGTAATCCACCTGTAAAACCATAATTTGATCCACCTGCACCCTCTACTGCCAAAGATGTTATAGATACTCCCTTGATTACAGCTAAAAAAGTAGCAAGTATACATGCCCAAAATATTGCATAGCTAATAAACTTAAATTGCTCAGTACTATTTAGAATCCCTTCAGATAATACTGCTACTAAAGCAATTAAACACATGGACAAAATTAAATTTAATTTTGTTAGATTTTCTAAATTGTTTTGCTTTATAATTCCTATGCTGAATAAATATACTAATACAAAAAATAATAACAATCTCTTTACAAAATAAGAGGTCAGATTTGTTTTAAACTCATATAATATTTTCATTAATACAATACTATATCCTATATAAATGAAAAAATTATTAATTCCTATTTCAGTAAAAAATTGTGAATTTCCTAATGTTATACAGAAAAAAATTAAAAAAACGGTAATGTTCCCAACTACTTCTTTTTTCACAACTATCATTTTTAACGTCCTCCCTTCTAATTCATATTTCATATCCTAGATCATTTTATAAAATAATAAATATGTAGCTATATCTATATTTTTTAAATACTCTAATAGTTTAGAATCAGGATTGGTTAAAATTTTTCTTCTCATATTTAACCTTCGCTTATGAATATTATATTCTTTATTACTCATGTTATTTTTCATCATATTCAAAGCTTCCATGGATGATGTAAGCATCTTATCTTCATCATTAGAAAAATTTGTTGTAACGTTTCTATGTGTATATATATAATCTGCATTCATATTAAATTTATAACCTTTTTTTACATATGATGCCCACAGTAACCAATCATCTGCACCATTATTTGTTAAAATATTTTCCAACCAAATCTTAGGTATTTTATCTTTCTTTATAACAACCATTCCTGGTGAAGCAACCATGTTACCATAATACAAATAATACTTAAAACTATTTACTAACTTTTTTTGTCTTTTATTTTTATACAAAGAAACTTTATTATTATTCTTATCTTCCGAATATCCATTAGCCAAAATTGCATCGTAACCCTTAATTTTACTTAATTGACTTTGAATAGCATATTCCTTTAATTCATCGTCTTGATCAAGCATTAATATATATTTCCCATGTGCTTCTTTTATACCTTGAATTCTGGCTCCTTGTATCCCAAGATTTCTTTTATTATTAACTACAAAAATATTATTATATCCCATAATTAAATCATCTATAGTTTCATCTGGAGAATCGTTAACTAATATTACTTCTATCATATACTCTTTAGCATTTGAAATATTTTCATCCAACATTTTTAATAAACTAGGTATATACTTTCTTCCATGATATATTGGGATAATAACTGATAAATCCATTCTTAATCCTCCATTTGCTAATATTATTTATCTAGTTTACTTTTTATTTTCTCTACAGCATGTGATACACCGTTCCTTTTTACATACTGCATTATCCTACTAATCAGTCTTGGTAATAAGCATAAATTTGCATAGATATTACCTAGTATACCGATTTTCTTTTTGTACTCTCTTAACGAAACAATACTCTTCTTACCTACTCCTGCATCAATAAGCTTATTTTTAATTTCTAAGTAATTTTCATCGGGTATAACTACATATTTATGAGGTAAAAATTTTATATTCTTAGGAGTTATAATTAATCGATAATTGTATTTTAAAAACTCTATTTGCTTATATTCAGTTATATACGCTTGTACATTATACTTAAAGGTTAACAATGTTAATTTTACTGACGGATTAGGAAATAAATTTTCTTCTCCTCTCACACCATCTAGCCAAAATATAGTTGGTTTGAATAAAGATCTATTTTTTATTTTCCTTTCTAAATTGTATACTCTCATCGCCATTTCTTGACCTGTCCTCATTAGCAAATCAGACATTGATTCATTAGATAATGAATTATGCCGTATATTACTTGTATTTTCAGAACAAAACTTTAAATCTAATGGTTCATACTCTATCTCACCTTCATATCCACCATAAGATACGTCACGTGCAATACTGTCTACATCCCCATTATTATATTTTATATCATATAATTGATTAGTCCTTTGAGCCGTTTCAATATTGTTAGACATAGTAGCAATATCCCTAATAACATATGTTGACGTCTTTGAAACTATTTGCTTAGAACTTACAGCTCTATAGTGTGCAATCCACATATTTTTTAATCGTTTCTTATTTATATGGTTACTACCAAAAATATCATGATGCCCCATGGTTAATGTCAGTTTATTATCCTTAAAATACTTGGCAGGTATAATTACTTTCGTAACTAAAGTACCATCTGATAAATTCCATGCTCTTTTTTTAAATGATACATTACTCTCCTAGGAATAAAATTCTCTGAATAATCTTCATCACCCGTAAGGACATACCACTTCCAATTAACATAATAAATACTATCCAATGACAAATTTTCTAATATTTTTCGCGGATTATCCTCACCTGAAATAAATTCATCTGCATCTAATGGTAGTATAATATCAGCATTATATTCTGCCAATATTTTCTTTAAATACTTGTTATCTAATCTAAACTGATCATATACTTCTAAAGATTCATCATATACATCAATTTTATAGTCTTCCTCCCTTTTCAATCGATTTATTATTTCTATAGTATTATCTGTACATCCATTATCAATTATTACCATTTGATCAACAAAATTATAGTTATAACGAACGAAAGACTCTATTATCTCTGCTTCATTATTAACCATTGTAAAGGATACAATCTTCATATAACTCTCCTCAATTTTCTAAATTAAACCATTATATATTTAGGTAACGCAAAAATAATCGTTTTTTCTAATATAATAAAAATTGGTATATTTAATATGTACTTTCAATATAGATTTGATATATTAATAATAGGATGAATCTTATCTTCTTTATCATAAGTTACAGATAAAATCTATCCTTCACGTTTTTATTCCTTTTATCATACACAACTGTATTTTTAGGAATATCTTTTGTAACTAATGTTCCTGCTCCGATTACAGAACCTGATCCTATTGTCACACCATCCAAAATAATGACTCCACTGCCTATCCAGCAATCATCTTCAATGGTTATCCCCTTATTATTAACACCTTGTTCTTTTATAGATATATCTTTTTCTGAAAAATTATGATTTTCAGCAAATAGAGACACTCTGGGGCCTATCATTACATTTTTACCAATTGTTATTCTACCTGAACAGCCAACAAATCCATATGGTCCAATTGAAGAATTACTACCCATTTCAAGACCATATCCTATATTTCCTACTCCATAATAACTAGATGGTCTAATACTTGTAAACTTTCCGATAGTTACATTGTCCCCAAAATGTAATCCATTCTTTGATAAACCATGTATCTCAGAGTAATCTTCAAATTTAACATTTTTTCCACAATAAATACTACTTCTATGTGTAATACTAGTTCCTTTTCCTACAAATAATATTCCACTAGCTTTTTTTAAAAATGGTTTCTTTAATAGCCCTCTAAATATCTTTTTACCTGTCTGCATGTAAATAGACATTTTATCTACCGCAGAAACATCTTTATTTAATTGTGGCAATTTTATCTCTCCTTTTTTTAGAATAGAAGGAATCACAAATTTTTTTACTATGTTCATCCATCGCATACATTAATGTAAGTCTCTGTGTGTTTTCTCTTAATTTTGTCAATCCATCAGATAACAATTCCTCTAGTTTAATCATCAAAGCTGAATTATCTTCAAAAATGTTTTCATTACTTAGAATATCTTTAGCACCTACATTATTAGAGACTAATACCGGTATTCCTTCTAATGTAGCTTCTAATGCAACAAAACCAAATGGTTCATGCCAAAGACTTGGGACAATAAGCAAGTCAATATTCTTATATGCTTTCAACATATCTTTTTCTGATTGAACTCCCCTATTATGAACCCAGCTATTCTTAAAAAAGCCATGATACCCTACATCGCCATAAAAATAAACTTGAAAATTAGTATACTCTTTCCTTACACTTTTCAAACATTTAATAAGCGAATAGAATCCTTTTTTTTCGTCATAGGGCCCTATATAAGCAATCTTCATCTTATCATTGATATGGTATTTTTTTGCTTTTCTATTATCTTTTAGACCACTATGGGTTATATTAACAACTTTTCCCTTAGCATCAGGTAAAAATCGCATTATATAGTCTCTTGCTACAGTGCTATTATAATGAAATTCATCAATTAAATTATACATTTCTTGATAATAAATTCTCAAATTATATCGTGCAGACACTTCTTCTCCATCTAAAAAGTCTTCATCCACTTGTTCTTTATTTAGGACACTTTTTTGATTTCTACGTATTTTCTTTACCAACGATGTATTTTTTAAGATTTCATATATCCTACTTTGCATAATAAACAACTTTTTATCTGTAGGTCCGTCTTTACATAACATACAATCATAACTGCATTTTCTACTTTTCAACTTAATTCTAGCGTTATCTTCTAGCATTTTAGGACAAAATCCATAAAAATCATGTGTTGTAAAAACTGTCTTTATCCCTAATTCTTTTATCTCCTTCAAGGCTCCCATCGGAAATCCCATTAAAGTGTGAAAATGAATTACATCTGGATTAACCTCTTTTATAAACTTAATTAATTTAGTAACATTTCTAGAAGCCATAAAACTAGCAGCACTATGAATTCCCAAACCTAAAGAAACTGGCAAAGGATTCATCATTTCCACTAAGTTAAATTTATGACTAGTTTTACGAATATGTACTGAAACACTTTTAGAATTTAATAGTTTTATTCTACCTGGATACAATACGTATACATCATTTTCTTTGGCTAGTTCATCAGACAAATCTGTACTATACCGTGGTAACCCACCTCTTCGATAAGGGACTATGCCTAATGTATATTCTATAATTTTCATCATTATCCTCGCATAAATTGTTCTTCATAATCATTGACAATCTTTTCCCAAGAATAATTATCAATAATCTGTTGCTTAGCTAATTTACCAAAATTCTCTTCTTTTTCTGTTGAGATTTCTTCAACTTCATTTAGCTTGTTGGCTAGACTTCCATCTTCTAATGACCAGTATAGTGAACTATCTTCACCAACCTCTTTATTGAATCCCACATTATAGAGTAAATTAATTTTTGTACTTCCAAGAGCTTCTAACAATGAAGGATTTATTCCACCAACAGAATGTCCATGTAAATATCCTAAAGCATTTTCACGGATAAACTTCAATAATTCTGCATCGTAAACAGTTCCTACAAACTTGATTCTCTTATCATTTTCAAAATGAGTTTCTTCCTTTAAACTATTGTAAAAAGCATTTTTTTCAACATTAGTTATGATAACTAGATCCTTGTTTACTTTACTCTTCATAAACTCTTTTATCATTGTTTCATAATTATTTTCTGGAACAAATCGTCCAACAATCAAGAAATACTCGTTTAACTTCACATCATGTTTGTTAAACCAATCAACCACTTTTTTATCATCTTTCTTCAAAATAGATGGTGTTATATCTGCACCATATGCAATAAAAGTAGTTTGTGGATTATATTTTCTATAATCTTCATGTATATATTCTTCAATTGATTTACTATCGCAAATTAAAAAGTCTGCGTTCTTTACCATTAATTTTTCTGAAACTTTCCAGTACTTACGAACTGGTACAGACCACTTAGCACGTTTCCACTCATGTCCATCAGGATTAACCCATACTTTAAAACCATGATTATGGAACTTTTTAATATACTTATGTAAGAATGGTCCTATACGACAAGCTAAAATATAAACAATACCATCTGTTAAGTTTCTTTCTTTAATAGTATCTAATGCCCAATCCAAGCTTCTCAAATCATATAATATAGCCTTTGATCCACCTATGTTAGGAACATATATTTCTTGACATTCAGCTCCATTATAATCATATTGTTTTACAGATTTATCAAAAGTCATACATGACACATGATACTTTATTTTTGGATTGACTTGTCTTGTTACCAAATTATCTACAAATGTTTCAAAACCACCATAATTGGCTGGTATCCCCTTTGAACCAACAATAAATACGTCTTTCATTAATAACTCCTTCTCATAATTAGCTAAGTAACTAATATATTTTTTTAATATAAAGTATAAATTTTCTTTAGTTAGATACTAATAATTTTATAACTGATAAAACGACTGGTATTACAATTGAAAAGATTATTATACCTATAGGATTTTCTTCAGTTGTTATTTCTTTAGTAACATTTTTTTTATTTTCTTCATACGTTGTCGTAATCTTAGTAATTTTTTTGTAAATAATTCTTTAAAACCTTTATAACTACCAACAATCTCTCTTGCTAAAAAATAAGCAGGAAAAAAATTCATTATATATATTGATATTATGAATATAGTTATTAGTACAGTTACTAACATTTCATTTCTTATAGAATCAACTAAATCAATCCAAGCTATTAATAGAAAAATTACTATTATCAATAAGTAAATACACAAAATAGGTTTACTTTCTCTTATATCTTTAACTGTTGAAAAAATACCCAATAGTATAACGAATCCTGCAAGGGCTACCCCAATAGATGTATACCATATTGACGATGATTTGATTACATCAGACAAATCAATAACAATTAATAATAGTAAAATCATAGAAGTGGTTAATACAATCCAAAAAAATACCGTCAAAATATAGGTATTAACAGCTATACTTTTTAACTTATTTGTTATTTTATTGTCTATTATATACCTCCATCCTTTTTTCATATATCTCATATAATTCGTTAAAATTCTCACTATAATTAAGTTCGGTTTCAAATTCTTCATCCCCAACTAAATATACTTCTAATATAAAGTAAAAATATTCCTATGTTATCATAATTTACGACTAAAATAACTAAAAAACACGTTTTTATTCTATCTTATATTTTTTTCTCATGCAATATGCGACAAGCATTATTCTTATAACTGTAATACTGTTTCTACTTCATATAAATTTTAATCTATATCTATTGTTTTCTTGATTTTTCTGATTTTCCAATCTAGACACAGGACCAATTTTTTAATTTCTACAAATCTAGCGCTTACTTGCATAAATTTTTATATTTCTTCTATGTCTAAATATGCCAATAACTAAAATAAAAGAGAGGGCGAACATCTTTCTAACCAAAGAAAACGCACCATCTCTCATGAATTATAGTATTAAATTTTAATCATCATATCTACGTTCCCAATCTGGACTGGAACCTGTTTTACCAATGGATTTTACTTTATATTCTCCATCTTCTTTTTCAATTTGAGCACCGTTATATGTGAATTGTTGTACTTTACGCTGATCATCATTTTCAAAACTATATTTTACAGAATATGATACTTCAGCTTTATTATTTCCTAGAGGAGTTATACTATTTATTTTTACTACATCAACGTCTTCTAGATGATCTTCAATACTCTTGAAAAATTCAACCAACTCATTATAAGAATCGTTGTTCTCACCATCTATGAAATAATCTGCAGTTGAGCTGCTAGCTCCATATCTTAATCCTGAAAATACTGATGATAATAATGATTCAGCTTCATCTTTACTTACTAATCCTTTATATCCTGGAGTTATTGTGTGAACTCCTTGGTTAATCTTATCTTCAACAGATACCTGTTTAGATTTGATTTCTTTTCCATTTACATCAGTAGTTAGATACAACTTGAGACCATTAGTAATTGGATAGTTAGTGAATTTTTTCTTCCCATCACTATCAAGTTTACCTACCTTCTTACCATTAATGTAGATATTACTATCTTTCATACCTTTAACAGTGAAAGTAGCTGTACTTAGGTTAAGTTCAACATTATTATCTTTACCACTCTTTACATAGAAATCTTTCTTTGAACTTAACTTTTCTCCGTTAACAGTCCCCTCAGCCTTAAATGTATATTTTCCTGGATATATAGGTCCTACCTTAACTGTACGTGAATCATCTTTAGTAGTTGCTATTTTATTACCATCTTGATAAATCTTTACATTCTTATTATTTGTAGATACGTAAGCATATCCTGGATCAGCTTGTAATTTATAAGCAGGGAAGACAAATAGTCTTCTGCCTGACTGTACCCAACTATAATTACCATAACTACCATTAGACATTAAGCTTTGTTTCATGTAGTATATACTACTTTGACTACCTGAAAACTGCTTTTTAAAAGCTTTCGCCTCTTCTTTAGGAACTTTCTTCGAACCTTCAGTTGTAGTTAGATAGCCAGATACATCGCTGTCACTGTTTGATAATGCAGTTGTAAACCTATTTAGCTGATTCTGTGATGAATAATATTTATTTCCTGCAATATATGCTCCAATTAAGACAACAAGTACTACAACAGGTATCATAACTTTTTTATTGATAGGTTTCTTTGGCCTGTTATAGTTGTTGTTATTTGGTTGGCTAAATTGTCCAGTACTTTGGCTTACTTCAGTAGGATTTGAAGATTCAAGACTTTTATTTTCTTCAACCTTCTCTACATCCTCTGACAACTGATAGCCACAGTTAGCACAAAACTTTTCACCAGCATCAACTTTTTGACCACAATTTGGGCAAAATCTGTTTTCACTCATCGCTATCTCCCCCATTTCAAATAACTATATAGCTCCTATTAATTCACTAATTACATCAGTTAACATACCCGCATAATGGTTAACTACAATCCATCCTGCAATACTTATTATAATTATATGGGCAATGTAAATTACCAAGCCTACATAAATATTATCCATTTTTGTTTCTTTCAATTCAAATGCTACTGATAATATTCCTATTACCCATATCATTGACATTAGTCCTAAAACAACATCAATTAATACAACGGAGTTCACACTTGCATTAGATACAATAAATGAATATACAAATAGCACTGCATTTAATAACACTAATGAAGAAGTCTTATGTGCAACTTCATTCACTAAATCTAAATACTCTTTATTACTATCTGAAAATCCTTTTTCTATTAATAATACCGCTCCAATTATTGCAAGTGCAGCTATAAACACTGCTAAAAAGAATACTACAAATACATTAAAACCTACTGGATTACTTGTGCTAGAAGAACTTCCACCAGAAAAGAATGACATTATTGAATTTGAACTTTCAACAAAAGCACCTGCTATTTTTCTTACTAAAATCATTACTGATAATGCAAACATAACACCTTCAATTGCTAAAGTTACTAAGCCAGTATATTTTTCGCCAGCTTGAACTTTAAATGGATGTTTCCATGAAGTAACTAACCAATCCCAATAGCTCATAGATACTTCTTTCATTCTATCTGTGTCTACAGTTTGTCTAGCTCTGTCAACATTAGTGGTATTGGTAGTATTAACCGTATTATTGACATTTCCCTGCGCTAACTGATATCCACAAGATGTACAAAATTTTGCACCTTCTTTTATGTCTGAACCACAATTTGGACACTTGTTCATAGTAAATTCCCCCTAATAAAAATATGTCTACATTATACTACTATGTTTCTTAAAATTTAATTATTTCATAATATTTAATTTGGCTTTTAATTTCAATATTCTTTTTACTGAATTATCAATTTGTTTTTGGGATATATCTCCACGCTTTATTGCATCTTTGATGGCTGGTATTCCATTTACATAACCATTGCTTAGTAACATATCATTTCCAGCTTCAATCGCCATCACATCTATATTTGTGTGCTGCTTCTGCGCAAAGCTAGTTAATGCTCCCATTCCCATATCATCAGTAATAATAACACCTTTAAATTTCAATTCTTTTCTTAAAATTTCATGTACTGGTTTTGATACAGAAGCTGGTCTAATTGCATCTAAATTATTAACAACAACATGTCCCACCAATACTGAATCAGCTTTAGCTTTTATTCCAGCTTTAAATGGTAGAAAATCATTTTGCCTAAATTCATTTATACTACGTCCATCGCTAGCAAAACCTGTATGTGTATCTCCAGCTGAACCATACCCTGGAAAATGCTTTACTGTCGCAGCTACTTGTTGCTTTTGAATTGCTGGTACGACTTTTGACACGTATTGTGCTGTTAATTGATAATTCTGACCCAATGTTCTATCATATATAAAGCTATTTGGATCATTAGAAACATCTGCAACTGGTGCAAAGTCCCAATTAATACCTAAATTACGTAAAATTTCAGCTACACTACTGTATTCTTTCACTACTCCAGCCATTCCAGATTGTTTATATACTTCTTGTGGAGAAGGAAACTTTCTTCCATTTGTTAACTGTGGACTTGTACTTAATCTAGAAACAATTCCACCTTCTTGGTCAGTAGAGATAAACAACCCATACTTGCTAGCATTTTGAAAATTTGCATCTTTTTGTTTCATTGAATCTGCATTTTGATTGTTGAAATCTTCTCCAAATAAAACAATTCCACCTAAATTATATTTCTTTATATCATTTGTCATTTTAGCAGCATCGCCTGAACTAGGACTCATATACAATTGACCTATTTTTTCATCTAATGTCATATTATTTACGATTTTCTGAATTTTTTTATCAGAAATATTCTTAGCGAATACCTTGTCTTGAAAAGCTACTATACACGATAAGCATATAATAACTATCAGTAAAAACTTTCTCATACATTTTCTCCCTCTAATTATATTAATAACTCTAGTTTATAGTAACATAAGATTATATATCTATAAATAAAAAGATTGTTCGCTATGCGAATTTTGTTATTAAAATATTATACAGCGTAGCCACGATATGATATCTAGACAGTAAATAACTAAAATAAGCCCATTATTACTCTATAACTGCAATAATAGGCTTTAACAAAATTATTCACTTGTTAATTTTACTTAACTTCACTTAAAAATTCATCCAATGCTTCTTTCCAATCAGGAAATACAAAACCTGTTTCTTTAGCTAACTTCATTACACTATAGTGTGGTCTAAATGCAGCTGTTGGGTATTGATCTGAAGTTACAGGTTGAACATCAACATCTGTATTTTTCAATATCTCTTTAGCAAATTCATACCATGAACATTGGCCATCATTACAACAATGATATACACCATATTCAATCTTATTATCTACTAAATATGTCAAGAATTCTGCTAATGTTCTAGTCCATGTAGGGCGTCCTACTTGATCATCAACAACTGTCAACTTATCATGATTCTTTGCTAGATTTAACATAGTGTATACGAAATTATGTCCCCATTGTCCATATACCCAAGCAGTTCTAATTATATAGTACTTATTGCAATATTTTTGTACTGCTTCTTCGCCAGCAAGTTTTGCTTTACCATATTCATTGCGTGGACCTTTAGGATCATCTGGTAAATATTCGCCACTTGTACGATTACCATCGAAAACATAATCAGTACTTACATAAAGCAATGTTGCCCCAACTTTTTGACATGCTTTAGCAATATTTTCTGTCCCATCAACGTTGACTTTCCAGTTAAGTTCTTTACACTCTCCTTCAGCCTTATCCACTGCTGTATATGCTGCACAATGATAAACTACTTCTGGTTTGTTCTTTTCAAAGTAAGCATCTACTGCCTCCTTGTCTGTTATATCTAGTCCTTGTGAATCTTCTGCTAGATATTCTTGCCCACGTTCATCTAACAGATGTTGCATTTCTTGACCTAATTGTCCATTTGCACCAGTAATCAAAACTTTCATTTAATATCTTCCTTCCAATGATAAAGTAAAACCCCAGGAAAACCTGGGGAAATTTTTATTGCCCATTTTTAGCGTATTTAGCTTCAACTGCAGCTTTTTGATCTTGCCACCATTCACGATGGTTAGTATACCAATCAATTGTTGCTTTTAGGCCTTCTTCAAAATTAGTGTATTGAGGTTCCCAACCTAATTCATTACGTAACTTACTTGCATCAATAGCATAACGTAAATCATGTCCTGGACGATCTTTAACTTGGTCGTAAGCATCTGCTGATTGTCCCATTAATTTCAAGATTAATTCTAAAACTTCTTTGTTGTTCTTTTCACCATCAGCACCGATTAAGTATGTTTCACCAATTTTACCTTCATTCAAAATCTTCCAAACTGCACTTGAATGATCATTAGTATGGATCCAGTCACGTACATTCTTACCTGTTCCATATAATTTTGGACGAATACCACTTAAAATATTTGTTATCTGACGTGGAATAAATTTTTCGATATGTTGGTAAGGACCATAGTTATTTGAGCAATTGGAAATAGTTGCTTTTAATCCAAATGAACGTACCCATGCTCTAACTAACAAATCTGAACTTGCCTTTGAAGATGAGTAAGGACTACTTGGTTTATATGGAGATTCAGGTGTGAATTTTTCACCTGGGCCCTCACCATGTCCTGGTAAATCTTCACGTAATGGCAAGTCACCATAAACTTCATCAGTAGAAACATGATGGAAACGTACATCGTACTTAGTACATGCTTCAATTAGAACTGATGTCCCAACAATATTAGTTTGAATAAAAGGATCAGGATTTCTAAGTGAGTTATCATTATGACTTTCAGCAGCATAATGTACCACCGCATCAGCATTTTGAACTAACTTATCTACTAATTCTTTATCACAAATATCTCCGACAACTAACTCTACACGATCTTGTGGCAAGCCAGTAAGATTTTCTTTATTTCCAGCATATGTTAGTTTATCCAATACTGTCACATGAACTTCAGGATGATTATTGACTACATAATGTACAAAGTTTGAACCAATGAATCCAGCTCCACCAGTTACAATGATATTCTTAAACATCAAATTACCTCCTAAATTTCGCCGTAGACAAATGGATTGTCTTTTTCAAATTCTGTTAAAGTAGGTTGGTTAGCATCTTTTTCAGATGTGATTGCCTTATCTAAGTCGATTGGCCAGTCAATATTAAGTTCAGGAGTCTTGAAGGAGATACCACCATCAGCTTCTGCATCATAGTAATTATCACATTTGTAAAGGAAGTTAACGTTGTCAGTTAAAGTAACAAACCCATGAGCATAGCCTTTAGGTACTAACAATTGACGATGATTACTTTCAGATAAGATGTATCCTTCCCATTGCTTATATGTAGGAGATCCCTTACGTAAATCAACGATTACATCTAAAACTGCCCCAGTTGCTACTCGAATCAACTTTGTTTGTGCAGCTTTACCACGTTGAAAATGTAAACCACGTAAGACACCTGCTTGAGTAGAAAGAGAGTGATTATCTTGAATAAAATCAAAATCAATTCCAGCAGCTTTAAAATCACGATCTGAATAACTTTCTGTGAAAAATCCACGATTATCTCCAAATACTGCTGGTGTAATTAATTTAACATCTTGTAATTTTGTTTCTTTTACAATTAATTTTCCCATTATTATTGCTCCTTAGCTAATCTTAATAGATATTGACCATAATCATTTTTCTTCATTGGTTGTGCTAGTTCAACTAATTTTTCTTTGCTTATATAGCCCATGCGGTAAGCAATTTCTTCTAAACAAGCTACTTTCAGATTTTGACGTTTTTGAATTGTAGCAATAAAACTAGCAGCCTCCATCATGGAATCGTGAGTACCTGTATCTAACCAAGCATATCCACGTCCCATTAACTTAACATCAAGCTTACCTTCATCTAGATATAATTTATTAATATCTGTAATTTCTAATTCACCACGATCAGAAGGCTTTAAATTCTTGGCTTTTTCTACAACTGTATTGTCATAGAAGTATAAACCAGTAACTGCGTAATTACTCTTAGGATTTTCAGGCTTTTCTTCAATTGATAAAGCCTTCATATTACTATCAAAATCTACAACGCCAAATCGTTCTGGATCATTTACATGATAACCAAAAACTGTTGCTCCATCTGCCTTTTGAGCAACTTCTTGTACAAGTTTAGATAAGCCAGATCCATAGTAAATATTATCCCCTAAAATTAAGCAAACTGAATCATCACCAATAAAATCAGCTCCTAAAATAAAGGCCTCTGCCAGTCCATTAGGTTTTTCTTGAACCTTATAAGTTAATGATATTCCTATATCAGAACCATCACCTAATAATTGCTCAAATAATGGTGTATATTCTGGAGTAGAGATTACTAAAATATCTGTTATTCCAGCCAACATCAAAGTTGATAATGGATAATAGATCATCGGTTTATCATACACTGGAATTAATTGTTTGGAAATTCCTTTAGTTATAGGATAAAGACGCGTACCACTACCACCAGCTAAAATTATTCCTTTCATATAACTACCTACCCTAACTAATTAATAATATAATACACTTTTATAATACTATACCGTTACTCTATAATCTAGGTACTAATTATCTAGAGACATACTTTATATATACATCCCCTAATAATTGTCTAGATTTTAAGTAACAATCTTTATACATTGACATAGGTACTATTAGTAATGGATTACCTGTTTCATAAAATCTCTTTCTCAAATTTAGATACTTTCTATTTCTTTTTATTACAGATAATTTCTTATCTTTTTCTATTATCGTATTATCATTATTTACATAATCAGTTATATCATCACAATAATCTAGTGCCATATCAATCCAATTTATACGGGCATTTACATTTCTATTTTTTCTAGTTTCAACTGAAAACGTACTATCATCATGTTTACGATAATCGATTAAGTCTTTATTGAAATTATATAATCCATCAGCAAATAATCCTAATTTCCAGAAATAATCGTCATGGGCATATTCTACTCTGTAATAATTCTTACTCTTGCTAACTAATTCTCTTCGAATACAGTATACACATCCGGGGGCATCAACCCTAAATACATGTTTTTCCCATGAAACTTTTACTATTTTTCCATCTTGATTATTACTTGGTTTTCTATCCCCATTATCATACAAATTTGTTACATTTGTAGTTAAAACTTGTATTTGAGGATTTTCAGTCATAATATTTTCTATAATTTCTAACTTATTTTCATGCCATATATCATCTTGATCACAAGGAAAAACCAAGTCGCCTATAGATGACCAGATTCCTTCTACAAAGTTTCTTCTCCAACCCTTATTTTCTTCATTAACTATTAGTTTCCAAGTATTGTTTAATCCATTATTATTGATGTAATTCTCTATAAATTCTATTGTTCCATCGTTTGATCCATCATCATATATCAAAACTTCATCTGCTTTTCTTTTTTGATTAGCTATGGAATCCAATTGATCTTTTATATATTCCATACCATTATATGTTGTCATTACTATTGATAGTTTCACTATTATTTCCTCATCTTTTATTAAATATACTATTTAGCTTTACTCGATTCCTTCCTATAATTACTCCAACTTCGCAACCTAAACATCAATCTAGCCAGAGGTAGCATTCCCATTTTAATGAAAAATACTGGTAAAAATCTTGGTGACATACAATCCCTTAATTTCATTTGCTTAATAGCTTCATTAATTGTTTTATTTTTTAATAATTCGTCAGATTTACGTACTTTAGAACTATAGTTACTATTATCACCATAGTTAAATATTTCTCTAACCATCATGATATTCATTTGAATTACTGTATATTGATAAAATGCTTGTTTCAATTCGGGAATATTATTGAAGATATCCTTTTGTACAACCTCTAAAGACTCCAAATATCCAGGAATCTTACTTTGTTTGTTTTTCCCTCTCATTACTGAAACATTATCGATTGAATAATGGTACAAAATTGTATTATCAGAGGTTATCTTCTTACATTTTTGCACATATCTTACTAAAAACTCACTATCTTCTGATAATTTCAAATCTTCATTAAACCTTACATTGTTCTCATGTACTGTTTCAGTTCGATAGGCTTTTCCCCAAACCGTCATATATTTGGTTGGATTACTCAACATTACAGATAAAGCTTCAACCCTAGTATTAGGTACTTCTGCTAGTAATATTGGAGCATTGCCATGTTCAAAGTTGAATATCACCAAATCACTATTGCTTTGTGCAACTATATTTTTTAAATTATTTAATGATCCTTCTACATAATAATCATCAGAATCTAAAAATAAGAGATATTCACCTTGCGCTTGATTAATTCCCTTATTTCTTGCGAAAGATACACCACCGATTGTACTAGTAAAATGAATATTACCATTATCTTTCATAAAATCATGGACTAATTCAACCGTTCCATCTTGAGAACCATCATCGACTATGATGATTTCGTATTCTGATTTATCTAGCTGTTTCGTAACACTTTCAATTGCCCTAATAATTGTCTTTTTCGAATTATATGTAGGTATTATAAACGAAAATGTGATATCCATATTTCCACATCCTATTCTTTTGCCCTGATAAAATAAAAAGCCAGCAAAATTTGCTAGCTCTTCTCCCCTTATTAGTCACACTTAAAAGCTATTTTCATATTTCTTATTAAAGAATTTAGCTTTTAAGAACGCTGTGCCTTTTTTCCACCAATTTACTCCCTCTACATATACAATTGGTAGCTCTTTGACACGCTTCTTATCAACGACACCATTTTCAAATTGTTTTTCTAGCCAAACGTTAAAGATAATTTCACTTACACGTCCATAGAAACGTTGTTGGAAGGCATCCAAGTTTTGTGTTCCTAAACGCTTTTCAAGTTCAAATAAGATATCAAATAACCATGTGCAATAGGCATCTAACAAATCTTTTCTCATAATAACCATATTAAACATATATCCTGAAGTCTTATTTATTACCTTCTCATATGTATCAGCATATTCTGGATATTTTTCCTTAATAATATCGGAAGTTACATCTAGCTGGTTTGAATAATGCGTATGCTTATAATGTGAATACAGAGTTTCAATATAATATCTTCTCTTTCTAGGTAATATCACATCATACTTATCTAACATTGGTTCTAACTCAGCTTTTGTAATCACCCAACTAAGCCTATCTTTACCGTGATGATAATTCTTTCCACCAAAATGACGTCTGTAATGAGCTAAGCCAATATATTCAGCATCTACATGTTTCCATGCCCAATATAGAGCTGTTAATTCACTATATCTATCATTTTTATCAGAAATATTATCTCCAACATTATCTTTTTGATATCCTAAGTCTTTATCTTTATTCAATTCGGCACCTACATGAATTGGTAAATACAAATCATCTGTAGGCATTTTATATTTCTTGTGAGTAGCAATTACTACTTCTACCTTTTTTTCCAAGAGATTTCTCCTCACTTAGATATACAAATAATATAAATAAAATTTCACTAAGAAATCTATTCTGTAATCAATTTCATAAAATTAATTACTACCTTCACTACTATATCATAATATTAGCAAATTGTATTTAAAAAATTTTGTCATGGGTATTATTCTTTAAACTTTATTAAAGTCCATTTCACTAATTCCCATAAATTTAGTAGTATATAGATATTACGAAAGTGAGGTATTTTATGCGAAATTTTTTATCATTACTTGGTAAGATTTTCTTGTTTATTGTTTTTATCGTGTTATCACAGTTGCCATTACTACTTATTGAGAGTCATTATTCAATGGGGATTATCGCGCCACTTGTTATCCTCTGTTATTTAATATTAATTGGAATTCTGTTCTATATCGTTAAACGCATAAAAGGTGAATCACCGTTTAAAAAAATCACAGGAAAAAATGTTAGATTCATCCTTGCGGCTTATGTTGTCATGATTCTCGCTAAGGGTATTTTGTTGACTTTAATGACAAAAGTTTACCATCAAACAACAAGCGCTAATGATAAAGCTCTAAATGCTTTAGTTACTGATAGAACTGCTTTATTAATGACTATATTAGTTGTTGTTTTGGTCCCTATTACTGAAGAACTACTTTATCGTGGTGTGTTTACGAGTTTCTTCTTTAAAAACCAGCCATTTTGGCAAGTAGCTATGAGTGGGGTTATCTTTGGTTTAATGCATTCTAGTACAAATTTCATCTCCGCTTTAGTTTACGTTACAATGGGATGGATTTTAGCTTATGTCTATGTACATACTAAAAATCTTTCTAACAGTTTAACTCTTCATATTTTAAATAACGCTCCGTTTATTGCGGTATTATTCAATTAAAAATGAGGCTGGGACTCAAATCCCAACCTCATTTTTATTTATATAGTTCATATGGCACTTCAACATATTTTTCCTGACCTTCTTCTACTTCAACTTGTCCGTTCATTAAATCAACAATTGTCGCAGTAAAAGATTCAACTTCTGGCGTATCAACATAAACTACTGCCGTAACATCAGTCATAAATACCGTATCACTTACATTTACCTGACTATTTTCAAGATAGTTCTGCAGTTTACCCCAGGCAGAGTAGCTAACTTTTAATGATAATTCTGTTTGAACTACTTTTCTTACTACCCCAACATGTTCAATCGCATTAGAAGTCGCATTACTATAAGCTCTGATTAAGCCACCAGCACCTAGCTTGATACCACCGAAATAGCGAGTAACCACTGCTGTGACATTATGCAATTCAAGATTCTTCAAAACTTCTAGAATTGGCACTCCTGCTGTCCCAGAAGGCTCACCATTATCACTTTCACGTTGAATTTCATCATTCAATCCAATCATATAAGCAAAACAATTATGTGTAGCCTTACGGTGTTTGGTCTTAATTTCATCTATAAACGCTCTGGCCTCTTCTTCTGTCTCAGTTCGCGCCAAAGAACAGATAAACTCTGATTTTTTTATTTCAATCGTTGCTTCGCCGTTTTCTTTAATTGTTAGATATGGTTTCTTCAAAGTTGACTTCCTTTTCTAATAATTATTTTTTAGATATTCACGCACAGAAATCAAGTCATCCAAAATAGCCACTGTCGTTTTTCTTTGTTCTTCCGTTGGTTGGATGATATCAGGAACCATGATTACTGGGATTTCAGCGTTATTAGCAGCTTTAATTCCATTAAATGAGTCTTCGATTACTATCGTCTTTTCTTTGGCAGGTGCCCCACTCTTCTTCCAAGCCTTATTAAATATATCTGGTGCTGGTTTAGCCTCAGCTACATCATCTGCAGAAATAATCGTCTCAAAAGAAGCTGGATCAACATCTGTATGTTCTAAGAAAAATTCGATTTCACTCTTGTAGTTACTTGAAGCTAAAGTATAAGCAATGTCATTTGCTTGAAGATATTGTGATAGCTCTACGAAACCTGGTTTTAATTTCAATTCTCCTGCTTCAACTAAAGGATGAACATTTTCTTCACTAATACGCAAAAAGTCATCAATGAGTTGAGCATCGCCACCATAATCTTCAATCATCTGTGCTCTCATCGCATCTGTTCCAGCACCAATAAATTGCTTGTAATAAGCCAATGAGTAATCCATGCCAAGCTTATCAGCAGCTATTTGATTAGCTTCATAATAAACCTTTTCTGAATCAAAAATAACGCCGTCCATGTCAAATATTACTAAATCCAAATTCATAGTCCTACCCTTCCATGATTAATATCTAAAAGTTACTATTATCATTCTAACAAATTTCACTAGAAAGGTCGCAGGATATGTTCTATTCGTTATTTTTTACTGTCATCACGCAAGATAATTGCCAAAATTAATCCTACAATTTCCAAGATGCAGAAAAATCCAAAGGCATAGTGATAACCAATTATTTCACTCAATGTGTGTCCGCCAGCTACTATAATAATCATCGCCAAAGCTACCCCTAGACTACCTAACAACTGACGTACAGTCGTAGTTATCGCAGTTCCATGAGGAATCATATTTTCAGGAAGTGAGTTGGCTCCCATAGTTGTAGCTGGCATCATGACAAAGGCGTTACCTCCTTCAATGATACAGGCAATTAGGATCATTCCCAGTACATTTAGATGGTAGCTGAAGATAAATAGAATTGCCCAACCTACAACTAGCATTACCATACCTATCAACAGTGTAATTTTAAATCCTACTTTGTCAGCTAAACGACCGGAAACTAGATTCAAAATACTCAATAAAGCTGCTGGTGGAACTAATGCTAAACCTGATACTAACGGATTAACATGCAAAATTCTTTGATAATACAATGGATATACGATTGTTACTACAATTAATGAAATGTAAGCAAAACCTGTTAATAGAACGCCAATATCAAAGTTAGCTACTTTCAAAACTCGCAATTGAAGCAAGGGATCCTTAACTCTAAATTGACGCAAAATAAAGGCTATAAACAAGATTACACTAACAATTAAAATCAAATATAATGGCAAAGTTAACTGCTTAATACCTAATTCATTTACAAAATACAATAATCCGATAAAGCTAAGTGAATAGATAACGGAAATGAAGTCTAACTGGCTTTCTTTACGTTCCATTACATCGCGCATATTAAAGATCGCACTGACAAAGATTAACGCAATTACTAACAAGAAGAACCAGAACAAGCCTTGCCAACTAATATAATTTAAAATAATACCAGAAATAATTGGACCACAAGCTAAGGCTGATCCCATAACTAAGCCAGCCAATCCCATGACTTCAGCGCGACCTTCTTTAGCGGTGATTGTCATTAAGACTGATTGATAAGATGGAAATAAAATACCTACCGCAACTGCTTCTAGGCCTCTTCCTAGTAGAGCGATTGGAAAATTAGGAGCTAAAATAATCATCAGTGTTCCTAACTCGAAGATTGCTAGTACCGTTAAGTACATTTTCTTAAAAGATAGATTATTCAACAACCAGGGACTAACTGGCATCATGATACACATAATCAACATAAAACCGGTTGTTAGCCATTGAATCGTTGGTGCATCTACATTGAAAAACTTCATTAAAGTAGGATAAGCTGTCGATAAAGAAGACTGACTAATCGACATGGTAAAAGTTCCTAACAATAAAGTAAATACAAAAGCTTTTCTTTGGGCTTTAGTCATCATATATTCTCAACTCTCTTCAATAAATTTTACACTATTATCATAGTTCTATTTAGAAATTTTGTAAATTAGTAATTTTGTAAATAAAATCTTTTTTATTCTTATTTTTAAATGTAAACGGTTCCCAACGACGATAATTTTATGCTATAATTTATATGAATAGAATAGCTTTTTAAGGATGGTGATAATTATGAACGGTAAGACTTTACGATTATTATTTTCAGTTGGTATTATGGCTTTTGTCCTATTTTCTGGTTATCTGGGCGAGTACGATGCTAAAAAATACATCGATATTATCCTTCTAATCATCGCCTTGCTTATTATTCCTAGACCTAAGCTTTCTTTCAGATTATAATAAACACGTGGAAGTTGGATGTAGATTCAACTTCTTTTTTGTTATACTATCTTCTAAGAAAGAAGTGATCTACTATATGAACGAACTTACTAAATTATCCGAAATTAAAGCATATACTAAATCTAAGCTCGGAGCCGATAAAACTGGACATGGCTATGATCATATTAAACGCGTCGTAACTATGGCAGAAAAAATTCTAGAAAGTGAAGCTGCCGATAAGTTAGTTACACTAGCTGCAGCTTATCTACATGACACAATTGATGATAAACTTGTCTCTGATCCAAAATCTGCCTTAGCCGAACTTCAAGAATTTCTAGCATCTTTAGAATTTACTTCAGCACAAATTGAAGAAATTAGCTTTATCATCACACATATGTCTTTTGCACATTCTCTACAAAATAAAAATTTACAGCTTCCCTTATCTGGACAAATCGTTCAAGATGCAGACTGGCTAGATGCAATTGGAGCAATCGGTATTACTAGAGCTATTTATTATGGTGGACACCACGGAGAAAAAATTTATAATCCTAAGTTACTTCCACGTACTAATATGACGAAGGAAGAATATCGTAATCTTGATGATGAAACCATCATTAATCACTTTTATGAAAAACTCTTAAAGTTAAAAGATATGCTAAATACTCCAACTGCTAAGAAAATTGCGGAACATCGCCAACAAGTCATGCTTGATTTCCTAACAGAATTTAAAAATGAATGGAATTCTCTCGCTTAAAATCCTTGCCTTAGAGTCTACTCCAAGGTGTAAACTTTAGACAGTAAGAATTATATATGAGGTAATTAATATGAATATCAAAAAAGTTAGTGAACAGTTAGAGATCACCCCTGATACTATCCGCTATTACGAACGCATTGGACTTGTTCCACCTATTAATCGCAACAAAAATGGTGTACGTGATTTTACCGACTTAGACATCCAAAGACTAGACTTCATCAAATGCATGCGTCATGCTGGTTTATCTATCGAAAGCCTCCACGAATACATGCATCTTTATTCGTTGAATGACGATCGTACCATTCCAGCACGTAAAAGAATCTTAGAAGAAGAAGCTGAAAAATTAGATGAAAGAATTGCTAGTCTTCAAGAAACTAGAGCCTATTTGCAACATAAGATTAATGTCTATGACTCACAACTTACCCAAGCAACAAATGATTTGAAACTATCGGAAGAGTAACAAATACCCCATGAAATCCAGCCGATTCCATGGGGTATTTCCCTATCATTTACGTTTATGTTTTACTACTGTGAAGAAGTGGAGTGTGATTGCTAATAAAATAAAGAATATCAAGACAAAGGAAATATAATTTGTCCAAAAGCTAAGTGCTTGTCCTAATAATTTTAATATTCCTGCTTGAATTACCATTGTTATTAATGCCATCGCTGCTACAATAAAGAACAATTCAATATAACGTTTCAAGGTTTGGTCATCCTTTCTCTGTGTTCGATTAATCTTGTTGCCTAATTTTTCTAGCTCTGTCTGCTTTTTATCAGTTAATTGTTTTAAACCATAAGTCGCAGTTTGAACCCCTTCACCTAATTTAATTAGGCCAGCTGTTGTCATCGCCTTATCCATTGTTCTAAAAGCTGAGTCTGTCATTCCAGTTAGCATATTTTCTGCTTTACCTACGTAACAGTTCGTCAATGTAACATAATGCTTGTGTGCGAATTCTGGAATAGGATGTGGATCACCTTTTCGATCAAAACGTAAAACTTCTTGTCTAATACAGTCTAAAAAGTTCTTCATTACTCCAGATAGTCCACCCCAGTAAGTAGGAGCTGCTAGAACCCATACATCAGCTGCCTTGAGCTTTTCAATTATTAAGTCTAATGTTGGATTATCTTCACCTGGAACACGTGGCTTAATTTGATAGTCATTCAAGTTAAGTAACTCTACTTCATTTGAAGCTTCAACTCCATTAAGAACTGCATCTAGCATCATTCTAGTAACTCCATTACTCTTGTGTGAGCCTAAAATACCTAGTACTTTCAAAAAAATCACGTCCTATTAATGTTACTTTTTTCATTATAACACTAATTAGACGTGATCTTTTTAATTTATCCTATACCCAATGATTGATTGGTCCGAATTTATGACCTACTGCAATTTCATTTTTAATTGCATCATGAGTATATTTTTTAGCTATTTTAATTGCTTCTTCAATGCTTGCTCCTTTGGCAAGTTCTGCAGCTATACATGCTGAGTAAGTATCGCCAGTTCCATTGATATGTTCTGTATCGATATACTCATCTTCTAACCAGAAATTCTTACCATCTTCGAGCAAAACATAATCTTTAACAATTTCAGAGTCACCATTATGTTCACCCTTAATAACTACATTTTTGGCACCCATAGCTTGTAACTTCTTAGCTGCTTCAATGATTTCATCCTCATTTTGAAGCTCAGATTCTACTAACTTTTGTGCTTCATAGAAGTTAGGTGTAATCACAGTTGCCAATGGAATCAATTCATCGCGCACTGTCTCATATGCTTCTTGTTCCAGTAACATCGCTCCATGCTTGGTAATAATAACTGGATCAACAATTAGTGGTCCAAAATCGTATTTTTTATAACTTTCAATTACAGAATGAATCGTCTTAGTATCTGTCAACATGCCGGTTTTAGTCGCCAAAATTTTAAAATCATCTGCAATTGCCTTAAACTCTGCTTTGATAAAATCAACTGGTAAAGCATGACTAGCATGGATTCCATAAGAATTCCCCGCAACTGCGGCTGTTAAAATTGAAGTACCATATACTTTACGAGCCAAAAAAGTATTCATGTCTGCTTGCATTCCTGCAGATCCATCTGAATCAGAACCAGCAATTGTCATTACTTGCGGATATTCATTTACCATTGGAAAATCCCCTTTCCTCTAAAAGAAAAGCCAACAAGAATTACTTCTCATTGGCATCAACTTCACTTATTAATACGTATTATCATTACTACGTAAGTTTAACCTTGAAACTGCACGTAAAACTAAGAATCCTACGATTGAATATACAATCCATGTAAGAATATTCTTAGGTACTCGAACAGTTAACAAAGCCATAATAGGTGCTTTGTACATAATATGAATCCAAAGAGTTGTAAAGAAAATATTCGTAACTAGAGTTTGAACAAACTCATAAATGAACAATCTTCTCAATGTTATCTCTTGGTTATACAAAAATGCTCCGGCGATTATTCCAGAAATAATTGCACTAAAAGTAAATCCGATAAAGAAATTACCACCCGTCGAAAAAACACTGTTAGTAAGAATATCACTTATTGCCATTGCTACACCTGTCAACCATGGGCCTAAATAGTAACCCATTAACATTGTAGCGATAAAGCCAAATGAAAACTTAACTAGATTGTCAGGTCCAATTGAAAGCTTAGATAAGACAATCTGCATCGCAATTAAAATTGCCGCCATTGCTATCGTCCGGGCGGTTAATTTCGGACTTTTCCATGATAATAGTGTCATAATAGACATCTCCCTAATAATTTTTTAGGGTAGAGACAAGCACCATTGATATTAAATTATTGATGGTGAATGCGGAAACCAAACGCTAAGTCATATCAGACTTAATCTACTAATGTTCACATTCCGTTCCATTAGTCCGTTACGCAAGGATTCCTACCCCTTAGGTCCTAACTATACCACGAAATACATCTAATTCCTAGTATCTATATCCGAACATTACTAAAAACATGAATTTATTTTTATAATCTAGAAGCGGACATTCTTTCCTTAACGATGGCAGCCCCATAAAATAGTGCTTCGATAACTGTAATAAAGAAACTTACTGGCCAGTCTGTAACAAAACTTAGATATAAACCTAACCAGATTCCGACTAATACAAAAATAAAAGTTAGACCGATCATTTTCCAAAGTGTATGTGCAAAGTACTTAGCGGCAGAAGCAGGAATTGTTAATAAAACAAAGATCAACAAAGCTCCTACGATTTGAGCTGTGATACTGATAGTTAGTGCTAATAACAACAAAAATACAATCGAAACAATCTGATTATATCTTTGATTATATTCAGCACCTTGGGAATCAAAAGAATTATATGCTAGTCTTCTGAAAAGTGCACTGACGACGACTAACAAAATGACACTTAGTCCAATTAAAGTGTACAAATTGTTAATATCAATTCCTACAATACTTCCAAATAAGATGCTAGTTGCATAACTTGCTTGCTTATCGGACAAAGATAAAAATAAGATACCTAACCCTAAGAATAGGCCGGAGAACACTGAAATAGATGCTTCTCGTCTACCTACCTTTTCTCCAGATAATCCGACAAAAATAGCAGATGTCATCGTAAATATTAGCATCCCTGTCAATGGAGAAATACCTGCAAAAACTCCAAATGCTGCTCCTGAAAATCCGATTTCAGATAATGTATGCGTGAAAAAAGAAGTTTGACGTGCAACCACAAAGACTCCCATCACACAAGAAATTAAGGCAATAAAAATCCCTGCAATAAATGCATAACGCATAAAATCATAATCAAACACGATATCTCGCCTCTCTCTTCATCAATTTACCTGATTTATTTTCTAAATGTAATTCATAATCTGCATAATCTTCTATTAACTCTGCGTCGTGTGTAATAAATAATACTGTAATTCCATGAATTGGCATCAATTTTTTTAAAAGTCGCATCAGTTCATGTTTAGATGATTGATCTAAATTAGCAGTCGCCTCATCTAAGATCAATAATTTGGGATCTGAACATAACGCTTGTGCTAAGTATGTTCTTTGTTTTTCACCACCAGAACATTTACCTAGTGGATTTTTAGCTAGATTTTCTAGTTTTGTTTCTTTTAAAATCTGTTTTAACTTATCATTCATTACTACTGTATTCCATGGTAATAATCGATGCTTAAAACCCAATGATACAAAATCCTTAATTGCTAAAGGATAATCCTCATCAATATTTCTAATTTGTGGCATATAGAAAGCTTCATCACGTTCAATAGTAAATTTAACAAAATGGTTATGCGAATTAGTTTTTAAATCACGTAATAAGTGCTTAACTAATGTTGTTTTTCCAACACCATTTTCTCCAGTTATACATGTTAAAGCCCCTCTAGGAATATCAAAGGCTAAATTTTCAAATAAACGACGATCAGGCAAATCTATATTCAGACCATCAACTGAAACTATATTTTCCATAATTACTTCCCGTCTTCTTGAATTTTTAGAACTTGTTCATATTCTGAACTCATCCACTGTAAGTAATCCTTTCCCTTAGGTGTTGTTTCAGTCACTTTTATAACTGGAACATCATACTTTTGACATAGACTAACAATACTTGAAATTACTTTACTATCAGATTGAGTATTTTCTACAAAAAATGCTATCTTTTTGTGTTTAATATCATTTTGTAATTTCTTAATATCACTATAGGAAGGATCGCTACCATCTTCTGTAGCTTTAGCAAAATGTCTATTAGCAATCTTATATCCCATATCTTTTAAAGCATAATCAAAAACAGGTTCACTTACTGCAACTTCCTTATTATCACTATTTTTCTTAATCTTTGCAATTAAAGTTTGTAATTTAGTTAATTTTTGTTTATATTTTTCTACATTCTTTTTATAGTAAGTTTCATTTTTAGGATCTAGCTTCGCATATTCCTTAACTAAATAATCTGCAAGCTTACCCATTGTCTTTGAGTTATACCATAAATGCTCGTTATCCCCATCCTTAGCATGCATTACGTCTGTCGCAACATCTATCTTCTTTTTGCCATTACTAAGTTTTGTTATCCATGAATCATATCCTAATCCATTATAAATAACAATATTTGCATTTGAAACTTGCTTAGCTGTTTGTGTAGTTGGCTCATAATCATGTGGATCTACACTAGGGTTATTAATAATTGAAGTTACTTTCCCTTTATTGCCCAAAACTTCTTCTGCAACTTGTCCATAAAAATCTGTCGTTGTTACAACTTTTATTTTATCTGCTCTAACATTACTAGGTAGGAAGAATAAGCATAATGCAATTATTCCTAAACTTAAACTTAGTATTTTTTTCAAAAAAATCACTCTTTCTTATATAGTAATCATTACTTTTTATATCCTAATAAAATAAAATTAACTTGTCAACTGCTTGAAATAGCAGCATTTCGGCTTATTACGATTTAGAAATTCTAATTTACTATTATTTAGGGATTTTTTATTTTCAAATTACGATTTAAAAATTTTAAAAAAATATACAAAAACAGCATTTATAGCTATTTACTAACTACACATGCTGTTAAATTAATCATTATTTTTGAATTGATCCTGCTAGTTCAATTAGAGAATTAATGTTAGAACTCTTTATAGTATATACTGCCTTACCATTGTTCCATTCAATCTTTTGATTACCAGAACCAGAACCGGCTGTAAAGCTTGCTGCACCTCTAGAATCAGGAGCTGGTAAGTAAGCATTATTTAATAAAGCAACTACCTTGCGACCAGTAGGAACAGGATCTTTACCGGCTGTACCATGAATTGTTACCGACCATTTACCAGAATTCCAGTGTAGATATCTTTGTCCAGCACCAGAATTCAATGTAGCATTTACATTTCCACTTAATGGAACCTTAGGTAGACCCATTTCTGACTCGCCTGAAATGTAATTTACAGCTTGTTCAGCTTCTTCTTCAGAACCATAAGTTTTCTTGGAAAATGTTATATATGATACTTTATCTTTTAAACTAGGATCATTGAAATTCTTTCCTTCTGTATCTTTGATATAGTAAACCGTAAAATTATTACCATCACCAGTATAGTAGGCATTTACCACACCACTACTAATCCCTGCTTTAGTTGGAACTAAGGCATCCTTTCCTAAAAAGTACTTCAATGCTCCAGCAATCTGTGCCATTCTTTGGGTATTATTATCCCCTGTAACTTTGGCTTGTTGTGGACCAGATTGACTTGAAGAACTAGCTTCACTACTAGAACTTTCAGAACTTGATGAGCTTGAAGATGAAGAACTTTCATTACTTTGTTCTGTCTTTTTAGATTTTTTAGACACATTTGACTTTTGTGTCGTTTTCATCTCAGATGAACTTGATTTTTTATTATTTTCATTGCCACAAGCAGCTAAAGTTAATGCCACCAGTGTAGCCATGAATATTTTGATACTTTTCTTCATAAAAAAACACTCCCGTTTTCCCTTAAAGGACTTCTCAATATCTATGATACCTTGTCAGAAACTATTTTTAAAGTAAACTATTAACAGAGTTTTTACAATTCTTAATGTTTAAACTGAAAATTAGTGTTAAACTGTACGTATGAAAAAATATAAAATACCTTTGCTTTTCTTGGGAGCGAGTATTTTTATTTCATGGACATGTGCCCAGTTTACAACAATTACCTATACTGGAGTACTTATCAGACCAAGATTTCCAACTACTTTAAGCCATTTTTCGCTTCTACTAGCAGCAATTTCTTGGCTTTACATATTTATTCGTTCGCATAGTAAAAGTAAATAATGAAAAAAGAGGCATACTACATCTAGTATGTCTCTTTTTTGCTTGAAATAATCTTACAATATCTTATTATTTTTTAGTTTTAATATTAATTTTGACTATTTCTTCTGAAATCTGCTGGACTAATGAAGTTCAACTTCTTCTTTAAGTACCAACGAACACCATAAGCAACAATAGCAAGTACTGCATAAGCTAATGGTGGAAGAACAACGTTAATTGTTGGTGGGATAATTGCAACAATACCGAATGCAGCTACCCATACTACCATTAAGATTGCGATCATAAAGATAATGTTTAACCAACCACGACGTTTGCTTTGACCTGGCATCATCGCACGATAGAAATAACCCAAACCAACACCAGCAACAATAGATGTAACAATCAATGTGATTATTCCACCATTTGCTGCATTTTGATTGCTCTTAGAGAACATACCTAAGAAGGCGTACATGATACAGAATAAAGCTAACATCATCAATCCATTATCAAGTGATAATTCCCATAAAGTAGGCATTTTAGGTTCTTTCTTAGGACCAGCAAGAATTGCTTCAACCTTTTCATTAACTGTTCCATATAACTTGTTAGCTACAACGCCTTGCTTTTGTTTTTCCATCAATTCATTGTACATTTCACTAACAACTTTTTCACGTTCTGCATAATTCTTTTCAGCTAACGCCTTATTTAAATGGAACATGTAGTCTTGATTACGCTTTGTTAAACCTTCAAATTTTTCATTGAATTCCATGATTTGTTTATTCTTTTGTTGAGAAACTGCTTCAGCTTGTTTCTTGGCAGCTTCTTGATTCTTTTCACGAACTGTTTTTTCTTCAGCCATTTACTTAAAAATCTTCCCTTCTTACGCTATTAGACGTTAAATCTAAATTCGATAATATCTCCGTCTTGAACTTCATATTCTTTACCTTCAAGACGTAATCTACCAGCTTCTTTAACAGCTTGCATACTGCCGTACTTATCTAAATCATCGAAAGAAACAGTTTCTGCACGAATAAATCCACGTTCAAAGTCAGAGTGAATAACCCCTGCCACTTGAGGTGCTTTCATACCACGCTTAAATGTCCATGCACGTGTTTCTTTACCACCAGCAGTGAAGAATGTTGCTAGACCCAATAACTTGTAAGAAGCACGAATTAAACGGTCTAAACCTGATTCTTCTACACCTTCAGCTTCTAAGAATTCTTGCTTTTCATCATCAGGAAGTTCAGCAATTTCTTCTTCAGTTCTTGCAGATACAGCTAATGCTTGAGAACCTTCATCTTCTGCGAACCTCTTAACTTGTTGGTAGTATTCGCTTTGTTCTGGATCTGCCATATCTTCTTCAGCAATGTTTGCCACGTATAATACTGGCTTAGAAGTCAATAAGAATAAGCCCTTAACAATCTTCTTTTCTTCATCGTTGAATTCAATACTACGAACTGGCTTACCTTCTTCAAGAACTGGCTTAATTTTTTGTAAAACTGCAAATTCAGCCACAGCATCTTTATCCTTAGTACGAGCAACTTTTTCTACTCTAGCATAACGTTTATTTACAGATTCCAAGTCAGCTAAAGTTAATTCCATGTTGATAGTATCAATATCTTCCAAAGGATCAACTTTGTTTGCTACGTGTGTAATATTATCATCGTCAAAAGCACGTACCACATGAACAATCGCGTCTACTTGACGGATATTTTCCAAGAACTTGTTTCCTAAACCTTCACCTTTGCTAGCACCTTTTACGATTCCCGCAATATCAGTAAATTCAAAAGTTGTATGTACAATCTTCTTAGCAGGAATAATTTCATCAATTCTTGCTAAACGACTATCTGGTACTTCAACCATCCCTACATTAGGATCGATTGTAGCAAATGGATAGTTTGCCATTTCTGCTCCTGCTTTTGTAATTGCGTTAAACAATGTTGATTTACCAACGTTAGGTAAGCCAACAATACCTGCTGTTAATGCCATTTCTTAAATCACTCTTTCTAATTATTTTCTTGTTCTGCTTTTTCTAGAACTTTTTTCATACGTTTTTCAAAGTCTCGTCTAGTCATCATAATCAGACGACCACAACCAGCACACTTAATTTTAATATCTGCACCCATTCGCACAATTTCCCAGCTGTTTACCCCACATGGATGTTTCTTTTTCATTTCAACAATATCATGTAAATCGTACATCGCCCTCATCCTCTCACTAGTCTAACTTAATTTTTAAAATATCCATAATTCGATTGAAGTCATCAATACTTAAATAATCAATTTCAATCTTTCCCTTACCACTCTTAGCATTAGCTTTAACGGCAACTTTAGTTCCAAATTTTTCTTGAAGTAAGTTTTCTGTTTGCTTAATGTAAGGTTCATATGGATTAGTTTGTTTCTTAGCTTTCTTTGGCTTTTTACCATTAATTTGTGCTACTAACTGTTCTAATTGTCTAACAGTTAAGCCTTCCTTAACAGTTTTTTCAGCTAATTCCATTAATTTTTCTTCATCTTTAACTGCTAATAAAGTACGAGCTTGTCCCATAGATAAGCTTCCATCTTGTAGCATTAGTTTTACTTTACCTGGTAAACCTAATAATCTCAAATAATTAGCAATATATGGACGAGATTTTCCTAGTCGCTCTGACACTTGAGTTTGAGTTAAATTCAATTTTTCCATCAAAGTGTTATAGGCTTCTGCTTCTTCTAATGGTGTTAAGTCTTCTCGTTGAAGATTTTCTAACACTGCCACTTCCATCATTTGTTCTTCGTTAAATTCACGAATTATTGCTGGAATCTCTGTCTTTTTAGCTAACTTAGATGCACGATAGCGACGTTCACCAGCAATGATTTCATATCCTTTAACTGAAGATTTACGCACAATAATTGGTTGGAAAACTCCAGATTTCTTGATTGATTTTGCTAGTTCTTCTAATGCCTCTTCATTAAAAGTCTTACGTGGTTGATAGGGATTAGGTCTAATCTCACTAATTTCAAGTTCTACCACTTGTTCATCTGGTTGTTGTTCTTCTTTAGATTCCTGGAATAAAGCATCGATTCCTCGTCCTAGTCCTTTAGATCTACTTGCCATGAGCCTTTAACACCTCCTTGGCTAATGCTTCATATTCTTCCGCACCTCGTGATCTAGGATCATAATCAATGATTGACATACCATGACTAGGTGCTTCTGATAATCTAACATTTCTTGGAATAACTGTCTTATATACCTTTTCTTTGAAGAATTTCTTTACTTCTTCAACAACTTGGTTACCTAGATTAGTTCTTGCATCCAACATTGTCATTAATACACCTTCAATTTGTAAATCAGGATTGAAGTGCTTTTGAACAAGTTGAATAGTATTCATCAATTGGCTCAATCCTTCCAAAGCGTAATATTCACTTTGAACTGGAATTAAAATTGAATCACTGGCTGTAAAAGCATTGATTGTTAATAGTCCTAAAGAAGGTGGGCAATCAATTAAAATAAAGTCATACTCTTCTTTAACATCTTGAACTGCATCATACAATTTCTTTTCACGAGCCATTTGTGCTGTTAGCTCTATTTCTGCTCCGGCTAACTGAATTGTTGCCGGCACAACATCTAAATTATCGATATAAGTAGGCATGATTGCTTCTCTAATCGGTAATTCGCTAACAATCACATCATATACATCATTTTCAATATTGTGTTTTCTTACACCAATACCACTTGTTGCGTTCCCCTGGGCATCAGTATCAATTAACAATACTTTTTGTCCTGCTCTAGCTAAACAAGCACCCAAGTTAACACTTGTGGTTGTTTTACCAACGCCACCTTTTTGGTTGGCAATTGCAATAACTGTTCCCATTAAACTCTGGTGCCTCCTTATTTCTTCTTTGATTTAATTGGAATATCGATAATGATCCGGTGAAATTCACCATGATCTTCTTCACTAGTTTTTAATTTGATTCCATTTTCACTTGCCAGTTTAATTGACTCTTTGATTGTATTTTCGGCTAAGCGCCAATCTAATGCTGTTCCTTTGCGATTAGTCTTCTTTTTCTCTTTTTTAACAGGTGGAGTCTTCAACTGAGCTACAATCTTTTCAGTTTCTTTGACAGATAATTTCTTATCTACAATCTTTTTTAGGATTTCTACTTGCTTCTTTTCTGGTAAAGAAACAATACTTCTACCATGTCGTTCACTGATCTCTCTTTGTAAAATGGCTCTTTGTACTAATGGAGATAACTTTAATAACCTTAATTTATTAGCTACAAAAGCTTGGCTCTTTCCAATTGCTCGTGCCAATTCTAACTGTGTAAGTTGATTTAAATCCATCAATTTTCGATAGGATTCAGCTTCTTCGATTGCAGTTAACCCTTCACGTTGTAGATTTTCAATAACTGCCATTGAAGCAGCTTCTTTTTCGTCCATTTTCTTCACAATTGCTGGAATCTTTTGCCAATTTAACTTTTCAATCGCACGATAACGTCTTTCCCCCGCAATAATCTGATACTTATTGTCACCAATTGGCCTAACAATAATTGGTTGTAACAAGCCATGAGATTGGATAGTTTCAGCTAATTCAGCGATACTTTCTTCAGAAAAAACTTGTCTTGGCTGATCTTCATTAACTTCTACTTGTTCAATTGGTAATTCTTGAACCTTTTCTTGTGTATCGTCTTCTACTTTCTCTTCTTTTTTAGACTTAAAAAATGAAAATGCCATCCCGAATCACTTCCTTTTTTTGCGATTGATCTTATTCAATTGGGGATTTTGCTGGTGTTCCTGCTTTTCTAGGATATTTTTTAGGAGTTTCTTTTTCTTTTGCAACAACAATAATATGACGTTCATCATGAATTTTTGGCAACTCTGTAGCGTAATCTGCTACTACTTTCCCACCTAAAACTTCGATTGCTTTTTGAGCATCCTTCAGCTCTTCATCTGATTTTTGTGCTTTCAAAGCTATAAATCTTCCACCAACTTTAGCTAGTGGTAAGCATAATTCTGATAATACAGACATTCTAGCCACTGCTCTAGCTGTTACAAGATCATAGCGTTCGCGGTGAACACTTCGTTTACCACCAAATTCTTCAGCACGTGCATGATGAAAATGAACATCTTGTAAATTTAGTTTTTGAGTTAATTCTTGTAAAAATTTAATTCTCTTATTTAATGAATCAACTATTGTAATCTTCAATTGTGGAAATGCTATTTTGACTGGTAAAGATGGGAAGCCTGCTCCTGCTCCGACATCGCATAAACTTAACTCTTCTGTTTGTAAATTCTTTACTGTCAAAGCTAATAATAAAGAATCATAGAAATGTTTTAGATACACTTCATTTTTTTCAGTGATTGCTGTTAAATTCAAATTTTTGTTGGTTTCAACTAAAAATTCATAATACAGCTCAAACTGTTGCATTTGTTCATCTGTTAGATTCAATCCTTGTTCTGCTAAACTTTGACGGAATTCTTCTGGTGTCATTAAATTACTCCTTGCAAAATTTTGTGAAACACAGCATCGCTGACATGTTTCACATATCAAGTTAAGTTTAATTTATTTGTTCTAAAATTACAACCGTTATCGCAATTGCTTGCAAAAAAATAGTAGAAAACTATCTTCACGATAATTCTCTACCATTCTTTCTTATTTTAAGCTATCTAAATGTTCTTTAATATAGTTAGCAGATTGTTCTAATTTTGCTTTTTCTTCATCAGTAAGCACTAAAGATACTACCTTTTCTACACCCTTAGCACCAACTATTGCTGGATATCCAACGTATGTTCCAACTTCTTCAACATATGTTGATACAGGTCCAAAGAAATGAGCATTTGATAATACTGCTTGTGCTAACTTAACGCCACATGTTGCAATTGCGTAAGATGTGTATCCTTTTCCGTTAGCTACCTTAAAGCCACCTTCTGCTGGTTTCTTACCTAATTCTTCTAATTCTTCTTCTGTAAAGAATTCAGTGATTGGCTTGTTATTAACTCTAACTGTTGACCATGCTACAAATTGAGAATTACCGTGTTCACCTAAGACAAAACCTTCTACATTGCGTCCATCTTGTCCTAAAGCATCGCCAACTACATGTTGCATTCTTGCTGTATCTAAGAATGTACCTGTACCTAACACTTGGTTACGTGGTAATCCTGTTGTTTCTTGAAGGATAGAAGTAACTGCGTCACAAGGATTAGAAATATCAATAATAACACCACTAAAACCAGATTCCTTAATCTTCTTACCTACTTCTACTGCATTCTTAGTGTTAATTTCGAACTCTGCAAAACGATTTCCAGTTCTAACACTTGCATCAATGTCACCAAAGGCTGTGATAATTACATCAACATCCTTTAATTCAGCATAATCTTGTGTCTTTATTTCTACATGGTAAGGTAGACGAGGCATTGCATCCTCAAAATCTAGTTTTTCAGCAACTACTTTTTTCTCATTTGTATCAATTAATACAAGCTCATCAGCAATTCCTTGAGAAACTAAAGTATAAGCAACTGTTGCTCCTACATGTCCTAAACCAATTACTGCCATTTTTCTCATAGAAATCTATCCTTCCTAATCATTATTTAATTTTATTATTATCAATATAGTACAACTTTTTCAATCTCATTTCTATATATAAATGCTATAATTTAAGAAAATGTCTAAAGGTTGTGGTAGTTATCTTTCATTCATTTAAAAACTTTAAACATGGCATTTTTACGCTATGTTTATTAATTAATTTAATTGCTTGGATAGGCTTGTTTCTATTCAGAATTTTCTCAACTTTTCTTTTAGAACGAGCTGCTGTTCCATTAATTTCTTTTACCAACATAACTAATATTATTATTAAACATCCATTTGTAGCTACTGGATTAGTAATAGAGTTTATTGTTTTCTTACTATTGACTTTTTGGCTAGCTACTATTGCCATCATTGGCTTTAAAATGTTGCTTACAGAGAGTTTTAATTGGGATACTCTTTTTCAAAAGTCATTAGAAGTTCTTGGTAGATATCATCTGCTAGGTGGAATTATTACTGGAGTTTATTTACTAGGATTTTTGCCATTTTTACACTTTTTATTTAAGACACCTTGGCTAAGTAATCTAACTTTAACTTCTATGGTGACTGAATTTGTATCTAAAAATCCTTTTTCTTTAGTTGGAGGGCAACTACTTTATATATGTTTGCTATATTTTTTAATTAGATTTTACCTTGTCTTACCACTCATGGTTTTGGAAAATGAAGGTATTCTTTCCTCTTTAAAAATAAGTTGGCAAACCACTAGCACTAAGAATTTCTGGAAAAAGTTCTGGCTAGCTCTTATCAAAGTTTTCCTTATTACTTGGAGTGGATATCTAGTAATATTGTTACTTCAAGTTATAGCCGATTGGATTTTACCAACATATAATTTACTAGCTATTAATTATGCTTTATTTAGTCTTTGGGGCATCGTTAGTTTGGGCATAAGTATAACTCTGGCTTATACAGAAGTTCAGATTACTAATCCGCGAGGAACATTCTTATTAGAATTTTTACTAATAGCTATCACCTTCACTTTGAGCTTTGCAACAGGAAAGGTTTTATTCAATCACCCTATTAATCCTGTGACAATTGCTCATAGAGGTGTTAATCAGAAAAATGGTGTACCTAATACACTTGAATCACTAAAAAAGACGATTAAGTATCATCCTGATTACATCGAAATGGATGTTCATATGACTAAAGATAATAAATTCATTGTCTTACACGATAACAATTTGAAAAAACTAGCTGGCATTAAAGCTCATCCGGAAGATTTAACTCTAGCTGAACTTAAAAAGCTTAATGTCACAGCTAATAATCACCAGACTAAATTAACTGATTTTGACACATATCTCAAATATGCAAATCAGCATCATCAAAAGTTGTTAATTGAATTAAAAACTACTCCTAACAACGCTACTGATTTCGCTAATATTTTTGCTAAGAGATACTACGCTAATATCATTGAAAATCATCATCAACTCCACACTTTAGATTTTCAAACTTTGATGATTTTACAAAATGATATTCCGAAGGGAAATTTAAATTATCTAATGCCATATAACTTAACTATTCCCGAAGAAAATATCCATGCATATGGCATGCGTTATTCAACTTTATCACCAGATTTTGTGGCAATTAATCGTCAGAAACATAAATTAGTCTATACTTGGACCCCTAATTCCAGATTAGCCATTAATGAAGCTTTGAGTTTAGGTGTCTATGGCATTGTTACTGATAATGTTTCTCAACTACATGTTGCCATTAAAGAAGCTCAACATTGGAGCGACGCTGAAAGATTATTACAAGTTTTGCTATATAGCTAAAAAGCAGTTTGCTTGAGATTTTAGGATTTTTTAGTCCTAATCTACTCAAGAAACTGCTTTTTGTATTATTTAGTTAATCGTTTCTTACCTTCCACTATGAGCAAAATCAAAATAGAAAATAGAATTACTACTACCCATTCTAATAGTGACATCGCCGTCACTTTAAATGCTACTTGCATAAATGGTGTGTATGTTAGGAATAATTGGAATAAGATCATTAATCCAATTATCCACCAAGCATGCTTATTTTCTAAGATAGCTTTACCTAGTGCAAAATCATCTGTTCGAATGCTAAAGAAGTAAAAAATCTTACTTATGACAATCATGTTAACCATCATTGTAGAGGCACTGATCTCACTGACTCCCATACTGATGAACCACTCATAAGCAATTAAGGCAAAACCTGCCATTAGAGCTGCAACAAATCCCATTTGTCTAATTTCACTCATATTCATTAACTTTTGTGACAATGAACGTGGTTTTCTATCCATCAAATCACTTTCTGCTTCTTCAAAAACAAAAGCAAATTGAATTGTAATTGCTGAAATCAAGTTGATCCACAGTAATTGTGCAGGTTGTAGCGGTACTTGTTGTCCTGTCAGAATTGAGAAAGCCACTACTAAACCTTCAGCAAAAGATGTTGGTAATAGGAAGAGAATACTTTTCTTGATATTATCGTAAATCCTACGTCCTTCTTTGATAACAGTTGCCATTGTTGCGAAGTTGTCATCTGCCAAAATCATATCAGCAGCATCTTTAGCCACATCAGTACCTTTTATCCCCATCGCAATTCCAATATCTGCTTTCTTCAAGGCAGGAGCGTCATTTACACCATCACCTGTCATTGCGGTTACTTTCTTCTGTTCTTGTAAAGCCGTAATAATTTCTAGCTTATTTTGAGGAGTAGTTCTAGCAAAAACTTGATTTTCAAGTGCTGCCTTCTGCTTTTCTTCCTTAGTTAAAGCATCCCATTGTTGCCTAGTTATTGCTTTAATCTTACCTTTAGTTAAACCTAATTGCTTCCCAATCGCTCGAGCTGTCTCAGGATGGTCACCAGTTATCATCTTAACTGCAACACCAGCTTGATTCATCTTTTGAAGAGCTACCACTACTTCTTCTCTTGGTGGATCTTGTAAAGCTGCCATTCCTAGCCATGTGATTCCTTGGTACAAATCTTGATGGGTTACTTCTGATAATTTCTTACCTTTCACTTCTTGGTAACCCACAGCAATCACTCGTTTACCTGCTTTAGACCAAGTTGCTGCTCGATCTATCCATAGTTTTGTCTCAAAATTATTATCAGCTATTTGCGCCATTTCCAATAATTTATCTGGTGATCCTTTTACAAATATCATTTGTTGACCAGCATCGTTTTCTACCAATTTCGCAATATAACGATAGTCTGAATCAAATGGTAATAAATCTACTTCATGGTATGGACTCTTGGCATTCTTACCTTTTAATTTATGGTATAAAGTTAAGAAAGCTCCGTCAGTTGCTTCACCATTTATCCGCCACTTACCATCATGTTCAGATAAGATTGTATCATTTGCTTGATAGCCAGCTTCAATAAACTGTTCAATCTTATCAGTCATAGTTACTTCTTTCTTGTCCTGTAGAAGTTTACCTAAAGGCTCATACCCACTACCCGTTACTTGATATTTCTGATTTCCTACCCTTAAATCGGTAACTGTCATTTCATTTTTAGTTAAAGTACCAGTTTTATCTGTGGCGATAATATCTACTGAACCTAGAGTTTCAACTGCTGGCATCGATTTAATAATAGTCTTATGTTCACGAGCCATTTTACTTACACCAAAAGCCAGAATCACAGAAGTAGTTGCTGGTAACCCTTCTGGAATAGCACCTACTAACATCGCTACAACTGCTAAAGCTAGTGCTGGCAAGGCATATATCTTCAACATGAACCCTATTACAAAGATGATGATCGATGCGATAATTGAAATATATGATACAACTTTACCAACGCCATCAATTTCTTTAATTAATGGTGTTTTAGTTGATTTTATTTGTGAAACTTCACGAGAGATTTTACCAATTTCAGTATCATTAGCTGTTGCTACAACGATACCTAGACCACTACCTGTTGTTACAGCAGTTGAAGCATATGCCATATTAGTACGTTCAGCTAATGGAATATTTTCTTCACTTAGAGTAGCCTCACTTTTAGTTACAGAATTAGTTTCACCTGTTAAAGCTGACTCTTCTATCCTTAAATTATCTGCTTCTACAATTCTTAAGTCTGCTGGAACATTATCTCCAGCTTCTAAGAACACAACATCTCCTTTAACTAAATCAGCTGCTGCAATATCTTTACGTATTCCATCGCGATAAACTGTTGCTTTTTGAGCCATTAAATTCTTAATTTTAGCTAAAGCATTAGCAGCACTAGTTTCTTGGAAATATCCTATCAAGGAATTAATAACCACTACCGCAATAATCACGATTGCATCTGTATAATGTTTGATAAAAAGTGTCAACAGTGCCGACAACAATAGAATATATATAACTACATTATTGAATTGTCGTAAAAATAATTTCCATTTGGGAGTCTGCTTCACTTCTAAAGTATTAGGTCCATCTGCATTTAATCTCTCTAATGCTTCTTTTGAAGTTAATCCTTGCTTGAAATTATTATTTTTATAAACGTTAGATAATTCTTCTTTCTTTATCTGATATGGTTCTTTCATAAGTTTTCCTTTCCTAATTTATGTCTTAAATCTTGCAAAATAAAAAATAGTTAGGAAATTATTCACGCTTATAATATACAAAACCAAAATTTAAATTTTTTACTTTCTTTAACCTTCTTCCTTAAAATATTTTACAGTTATACTATATCATTTTTTTATCAGTAAAAATTACACTTATAAATTTCTTAATAAATAATCAACTTATTCTTAAAATGGTATAATCATCTTGTCAACTACCCCAGTCTAAAGACATGGGGCTTGTAACTCACGACCTTACGGTCAGTGGTAATAACGCAACTTCGTTGCTCCC
>OGJO01000087.1_pt1 | contig 79681 bp, 68 predicted proteins | sample 1572121 | NCBI WGS metagenome assembly OGJO01 (sample SAMEA2582081, study PRJEB24529) | metagenome | biome: Human gut stool | place: China | collected 2011
TGATGGCATGACCATTGAGGAGGCTCTTCCATATCTAAAGGAACATCAACAAGAGATAACCGACCGCATTTATCGTGGAAAGTATACTCCATCTCCAGTAAGACGAGCCACGATTCCCAAACCAGATGGTGGTGTGCGAAAGCTTGGCATACCAACAGTGGTAGACCGTACACTTCAACAGGCAATAACCCAACAGTTAGTGCCAATCTATGAACCGCTGTTTGCAGATGGTAGCTATGGCTATCGTCCGAACAGAAGTGCAAAAGATGCAATACTTAAGGTTAAGGAGTATGCAGAACAAGGCTATACATTTGCTGTAGTCCTTGACTTGTCAAAGTACTTCGATACTCTTAATCACGAAATTCTCATCAATCTTCTCCGGAAGAATGTAAAAGATGAACGTGTAGTACAGTTGATAAAGCGCTATTTGAAGAGCGGTGTAATGGAAAACGGAGTGGTCATTGACACAGAGGAAGGCTCACCACAAGGTGGAAACCTATCACCATTGCTGGCAAATGTCTACCTCAATGAGTTCGACCAGGAATTCCTGAAAAGAGGTGTTCCATGCATAAGATATGCAGATGACATCGTGCTTCTTGCAAAGAGCAGGCGGGCATCAGAGAGACTCTTGGAAAGCAGTACAAAATATCTTGAGGAGAGGCTGAAACTTACAGTCAACCGAGAAAAGAGCCGTACTGTCAGCGTGTTTGCAATCCGAAATTTTAAATTCCTTGGCTTTGCATTGGGAAGGAACGGAAAAGGCATTTATGTCAGAGTTCATCTGAAGTCATGGAAGAAGTTCAAGTCTAGACTGAAAGAGTTATCTTCCCGTAAACGATGGCAGTCAATCAAGCTAAGCCTTGAGAAAATCAAGGTGTATGCGAGGGGATGGCTTAACTACTACGGAATTGCAAGTATGAAGAACAACATAGATGACATCAATGGATGGCTCTATCACAGAATACGTATGTGTATATGGAAACAGTGGAAGAAACCGAGAACGAAATATAAGAATCTAGTCAAGCTGGGAATTCCAGAACACTATGCGGCAACAATAGCAAACAGTCGCAGAAAGTATTGGTATATCAGTAATAACAAAGCTGTGATTTGGGCGCTGAATAAAGAAAGACTGATAAACAGTGGCTTTTACGATTTAGCCACAGCCTATCAGTCTGTGCACGTCAACTATTGAAACCGCCGTGTACCGAACGGTACGCACGGTGGTGTGAGAGGACGGCGGTTAGTCACCGCCTCCTACTCGATTGCCGTACCTGTTGGTATCGTTCGTCATTGTGCCGGCTATTTCGCCGCCGTCAGCATTCAGGATGCCAACGTTTGTTATATCTGTGTAGATTTTTGCATTGCCGCTTATAGTAAGAGTAGTCTCCTGGCTGGAAGTATTGTATACATGGCTTGCGTCATTCTCATTATCCGGATCACCGATCATGCCTCCTGTCATAGTGAACTGATTACTGTTCCGCACCCCGCCACCTGAAGCATACTGACCGTCGGGGCTGGTGCAGCCTTTAATCATACCGTCTGACATAATAAAGGTTCCATTGTTGCAAACACCGCCGCCTCGACTCATTGCCGAACATCCGACGATGCTGCCACCGGCCATGACCAGTGTACCGCCGGCAACAAGCACACCGCCGCCGTTACTTTGATCACCGCCACCGCCTGTAATAACTCCACCGGAGACAATTTCCGAGCCACCGTTGTCCAGTTCCCACATGTCAATGTACCAGGTCAGATATTTGCAGTGCGGGTTAAATTTGTGTTGTGTGGTTGTGTTCCTGTCCTGAATCGTCAGATCGCCGTCCGCCTCCACCTTGATTACGCTGTCGCTGCCGGTCATCTTCAGTACACAACCGTTCAAATCCAGTGTCACAGTACGGTTGACCGTCAGTGTAGAGCCGATATCGATATCCCCCTTTAGTGTGATTCTGGAAATACTGCTATCTGCCAGTGCCCCAGTCAATTCCGACGCTGTCGTCACCTCTGCCTCACCGTTTGCGGCCAGCACAGACAGCCCGTTCAGGGCAGATGCCGCTTCATTTCCCGATATACTTTCTGGGGAACTCAGCTCCTCTGTTGATGTCGGGGGATTCGTCAGCTGTCCGGTTTCTGCTGCCGATACCGGCGTGGAGACCAGAGAAAATACCATGGAACTGCAAAGCAGCGCCGCATAGAACCGAATTTTTTGCTTTTTCATGAATTTTTTTCCTCCCATTGTTGTGATGCGTTTCCTTTTCCCGTGCCTTGTCCGCGGTGTTCTCTTTCCCGGAGTCTGATACACAGCACAGTGATCATGACCGCCGTAGCGAAAGAAATTACCCCCACCAGCACATAACCGCCGGCGTCTTCATGTAGCAGGATAGAACCGTACATTCCCCGGGCGGTGATCTGCGTCTGACCGGCTGCTGTGTGCACCGTTCCCACAAGGAACGCAGACAATGCTGCGCACAGGGCAGACAGCCGGCAGATCCCGCAGCGCTCCTTCCGGCGATATTTTTCATGCACCCGCTTTTTCACCAGTTCGACCCGCTTTTCTGTATCATACATATCGTTGAAAACCTCCCTTCGGAAAGTAAAGTCATAAAATACATATGCCCTTCATCTAATTAGGTACAAAAAAGCGAAAAAACTCTCACCTGAAAATCAAATTTTTTGAAAAAAACAGGAGCTGCCGACAGCAGCTCCGCAAAAGACAGGATTCAGTTGTGACTCTGGGGCAGGCGGACAATCAGTTTTCCCACCGTCAGGATCAGCACAGGCAGAATGTATGCGATATACTGTATCGCACCGCCATAGGCGATCAGAAGATTATAAATTGCATGAAAAGTGATGGCTGCCCCGAGCAGACCGCAGGTTCCGGCGATCTTCAGCCAGGTGCGCTGCCATACATATGCCAGTCCACCGCCGACGATGGCACCACAGATCACGTGCATGGCACCCGTTCCAATGCCCCGGAAAAAGATAAAGGAAAAATGTCCGGCTCCGTTTTGAATCAGATAGCAGACATTTTCAAAGGTGGCAAAGGAAAGTGCAACGATGATGGCAGCATTTTTTATCGGCACCGGTTCAGGCTCAAATACAAGAAGATAAAAGAGTAACGGCAGGAGTTTCATCACTTCTTCTACCACAGGTGCGATCTCTGCGGTGGCGGCAATCGTATCTGCTGCGTAAAGAGCGGCAAAGAAGGTATTGATGTAAGCGGAGAGCAGGCATGCCCCCATTCCTGCAAGACAGCACAGAAAGAATTTGGCCTGCCGCCTACCCATGCACAGGGCGGCGATCAACAGGGGTGAGGCCATACAGATAAATACATTTTCAATATAGGTCATGTCCGCACCGCCTTTCCTGTGGCAGGCAGCAGCCCGAAAAGGCAGAACGTCAGCAGAAGATCACACCAGCAATAGGGACTGAAGATAGAGTCGTCCGGCCAGAAGCAGCCGGAGGTCCACAGAGCGTATTCTACCGCAACATAGCAGAGGATTCCGATGTGAAAATACCGCAGGTTCCGTCTTTTTCCCGTCTGTGTCTCTGCGTAGACAAGACCGTGGATGGAACGATAGGAGACAAGGATCATCATGCCGCACCAGAGCAGGTTGGAGAGAATGTCACCAAAGGTACAGTAAAATGCGCACAACGGAACTCCGATCAGTGGAGCCAGCAGGGATTTCCGACAGGAAAAGCTTCTTTCCTCCGGGGAGGAGAGAGTATATTGTAGGAGATAGAGAAAAATAACGCTGGAGACCCAGCCGAATTCCGATACATAAAAGATCCGTGGTGTTTCGGAAAACAATAACAGATACAATGTCCAGTACAGGGAGCCCAGTGCGAAACAGCCATAAAAGCAAATCAGCAGAAAATATGACAGTGTCCGATGTCTCAGATAACGAATGCCGCTCAGACAGAAGCCCAGCAAAGTAACAGAAAATTGCAAAAGATTAATGATCAATTCCATTGGCGCGGTCCCCCCTCTGCTCTGCCTGCTCTTCTTTGTCCAACAGATGGACACGAAAACACAGGATCGTCACGCATACGCCGAGAAGAAATGAAAGCAGCCCTATTATGATATATTCGGGTGCAGCACCTCCGCCGAGGATCGTTGCCGCCGTTTCATATCCGGAGGAGATCCCCGGCACCATTTGCCCGGAAATCCCGGACATGACAAAGGAAGCCCCGAAGATCACAGCAAGGCATGCCGCTATGCAGGAAATAGCAACGATCCGCCGCTGTTTCCGCCTTTTTTGTCGCTCTTTTTCCGCAATCCTTCGTCGGACTTCTGCGATCCGTTCCTCATGACTCCGCATTTGTTATTCCCTCCCGTTCCAATAATCCCCGCAGACGCTCTTTTCCCCGGTACATTATATTAGTGATCTGCTTCACGCTTTTTCCCATAACTTCAGCGACCTGCCGGTAACTCATACCCTCAAAATAGGTCAGATAAAGAGCTTCTCTGTAATCCGGATGCAGTTCACCCATGCATAAATGCAGGATCTGATTTCGTTCTTTTGTCCGGATCACCTCATCCACCAGTTTCCCACCTTCCGGCTCTTTGGTCAGATCATCAAGACAGAAGTGATGTCGCCGGATGCTTTTATGGCGCAAAGCTAAATGGCGCGCAGCTTTATACAGGTAAGCCCTGAATCCGCCATCCCGGATATGGGGCCTTTTGGCGAACAGGTAGGAAAATACTTCTATCATCAGGTCCTCCGCCTCGTGAATGTCATGCAGATAGCCGTTGATGTATAAGGTCAGTGGATTGTCGTATTTTCTTATCAATTCTTCCAGCCCTGTTTCATCGCCGCTTAAATATTGTCGGTATAATTCTTCGTCGGAAATCATATTGTGTACATCCTTTCCACTGTAACCGGCGTTTTGACCCTTTGTAATTCCGAATGTGTATGGAATTGCGTAAGCTACATTGCAACGGAGCAATTCATGTATTAAATTTTATTATATGCGAATAAAACTATATTTTCAAGTTACGCGTTTCCCAGCTTCTTTTCTACAGACTCTCGCTGGGAGAGACAGGTATAAAACAACCATAAAAATAAGAAAGTCCCCACAGAGTGGGAACTCTCCTGAATGTTATGATCTGTTGTTACATTGAAGTATTAGAAAGACGCTGTAAAGCATGTTCGGCGATCAGTGTGGAACAATGTTCCTCAAGAAAAGTAAGGCTTGCCGGTGTGGAACGCTTGGGAATACCGTATTCAGAGATGACATTGCAGACACGGTCGAAGACCTCACGATCTTCTTCGCCCTGCGTCAGGATCAGATAATACCCGTCGGTGCCCTCCTCGTGATACAGAGTGCTGAGCCCGTGATAATGGCTTCCGGCTATTACTGCCGCGTTGATCACCTGTTTCAGAGATTCCATACGGAACAGGCGGGAGCGTACACTGTCACTCTCCTCGGGAGCGGACGCGGAAGGAGCTTCAGGAACGCTTGCGGTATTGTCTTCGCTCTGGATACGGCGGAACAGATCCAGAACCTCGTCTGCCGTGTTCGCATCACTGTCCTCATCACTGTCTTCCGTAACAGAAGGCGCAAAACGGGAAAAACGGGTGTCCAGTTCTTCCGGATCTTCCACTTTGGTAATGATCAGTACGATACAATCCGCATTCAGAGGGATGGCTTCAATCATCAGGGGAATATCCTCTGCTTCGAAGCCAAATTCAAAATTGGCCTGCTGCATCATATCACGGAACAGAGATTTAGCTTTTTCTGTGCCGTAGGCAAGTTCACTTATTTTTAATTCGCGGCTGGCGAGATCCTCACGGGTCAGGGTGCAGCGAATCTGATTTTCATTTACTTTTTCTATTTTCATGCGACAACACTTCCTTTCTGCTTTCGCATTGGTATGGTATATAGCTTATACTTTCCCTATATTTTAGTCAATAGAAGCTATTCACAGTTTAAAAAAATTTAATAAAACATCTTGTCAAATAGCAGGCTGCAGTGTATAATCCGACCTATAGATGCCTCTGATACTCCGGTACGGAGAGGAGGTCGACAGTTTTCCATTTTTTCTTGTTGATTTACCAGGGAACGATTCGTTCCAGTTCATCCCCTTTTTTATTTTATGATGCAGATGGCTGTTAATGTATTTGGGAAGGATAGGTTATGCTGATCTGTAAAATATAGTATGGAGATGTCTTACAGGCATATACGTGTCTGGTCATAATATTTCAACAGATATTTTTCACGAACATAATTCCAACATTTTCACACAAATTACTACAAGTACTGTCAGAGGCATTTATAAGTAACTATTCAGAGCCACGCAAATCGTGTCAATATGTACGTCGAATGCTTGCATTCGTAAGAACATTTGACATGATTTATATTGCGAATAGTGTTCTGAATAGTTACGCTTATATGTACCAGCGGAAAAAGCAGCGTTATTTTAAAGTGTTTCACGAATCCTTTTGGTAAAATATGCTGCGGACGGGAGGTGTCTGTGGAGGACCGGGAAGCTGTGACTCCCGGGAAGAAGTTTCCCAGGAGAAAGGTGGAAAAATATTTTCGAAAGCTTCAGAAAAACGGCACAGAATTGTATGTCGACGGAGAAAAGGTTTCACCGTCGCAGGCGGCAGCGTATGCCGTCAGAGAAGAAAGCCAGTATATGGCAGACTATATATTGGGAGAACAGGGCAAAATCAGCCAGGTCCGGCTGGATAAGGTGGATCTGCGTTAAAGGGTGTCAGCTCTTGCCCGGGTAATACTTTGAAACAGAGAATGCGCTGCGGGGATGCAAAACGGGATTGCCTCTCTGGCTGTATCCCGCAGTGCAGGATCTGTCTCTATTGTTCCTTGTATTATATAGAGGAATTGTGATAGAATAAAACTGTTCTGCCGATAGAAGACGGAACGGAAGAAAAGGCAAGAATGGTGCAGGCGGCAGCCTGCGGATGGGAGCACATATGAAGAAAAGAATACTACCGGTGATCATAGCAATCCTGCTGATCCTTGTGATCGCGGGCGGAGCACTGGGAAAGGTGCTGTTGGATAAATATTCCTACAGCAAAGAAGAGGCAGACTGGAACGAATTTTATCAGGTGTCAGAGAGTGACAGAAGTGCCATTATTTTACAGGACGAAATGGTAGAAGAACAGGCACTGATCAGAGATGACGTATGCTATTTTGATCTGGCAACTGTCCATAAATATATGAACGAAGTGTTTTATGCGGATATGACGGAAAAACTGTTGTTGTACGCCAATCCGACAGAAGTGATCCGTACGACTTTCGGCGAGACTTCCTATACGACAACAGAAGGCACACAGGATGCCGGATATGTGATCAGTTTCGTGGAAGGGGATACCGTATATGTGGCGGCGGATTATGTGAAGCTGTTCACAAATTATTCCTATGATTGTTATGACAGACATGTGCAGGTCTACACCGAATGGGGGACCAGACAGGTGGCACAGCTGAAAAAGGATACGGCGGTGCGTCTGCGGGGCGGTGTGAAGAGCCCGATCCTCACGCAGGCAGCGAAGGGAGATACCCTGGAGATTCTGGAGCAGATGGAGACCTGGAGCAAGGTGAAGACAGCGGATTCCGTGATCGGATATGTGGAGAACAAGCGTCTGGGAGATATTACGGAAGAGACCGAGACTCCGGTGACGGATTATCAGGAGCCGGAATATACTGCCCTGACTTCTGACAGCAAGATCTGCCTGGGCTGGCATTCTATCGGCGGTGCAGGCGGTAATGACACTCTGTACTCCATGGTGTCCGGTACGAAGGGTATGAATGTCATTGCACCGACCTGGTTCAGTCTGACGGATGAGAACGGAAGTATCCGGAACTTCGGAACAGCGAATTATGTAACCACGGCCCACAATATGGGCTTACAGGTATGGGGCGTGGTGGATAATTTTAATTACGCCAATGAGACCGGAACGGCCATCAGTACTCTGAATATGCTGTCCTCCACCACCAGCCGGCAGAACTTTGTGCGGAACGTGACAGATGCAGCAGTCAGCCTGGGACTGGACGGCATCAATGTGGACTTCGAGCAGCTGAGCAGTGACTGCGGGCCGCATTATGTGGAATTTATACGAGAACTTTCCATTCAGTGCCGCAACAGGGGACTGGTATTGTCCATTGCCAACTATGTACCGTTCAATTTCAATGATTATTACCGTCTGGATATCCAGGGACAGGTTGCAGACTATGTCATTATCATGGGATATGACGAACACTGGCACGGAAGCAAGGATCCCGGAAGTGTGGCAAGCATCAGCTATGTATCCGGCGGTCTGGACAGAACATTGCAGGAGGTGCCTGCAAACAAGGTAGTCAATGCCCTTCCGTTCTACACGATCCTGTGGAAGACCGAAGGCACGGATGTGACGGATGAATATATTACCATGAACAACGAGGCAGACTTCATGAACAGAGCCGGTGTGACGGCAGAGTGGGATGAGGAGACCTGTCAGAATTATGCAGAATGGACCTCCGGAAATGCCACCTATCAGATCTGGCTGGAAGATGCGGAATCCATCGCAGTGAAGCTGAACATGATGGCTACCAAGAATATTGGTGGTGTGGCGGTATGGAGACTGGGTTACGGAACACAGGCAGCCTGGGAACTGATCAATGCCTATCTGCAGTAGGAACAGAATAACATAGTAAAAGCCCGGTCCCGCAAGGGACTGGGCTTTATTGCTGCCGAAAACTTTATTCCGCTTCCTGTACGTTCTTTCTGCGGATGGTATAGCCTCCGGCCATGCATACAACTGCGGCACCCAGAAGCCAGAACATTGCAGAATTTTCACCGGTCTTTGGAACGTTGTCATATTCGGAAGAAGTACTGTTCTGTGTGGCCTGTGCAGGAGCTGTGGTCTGTGTGGGCTGCTCGGTAGCTGCAGGAGCTGCTTCTGCGGCAGCAGCGGGAGCGGTGGTGCTGTAATACTTTGCTTCGGTCTTCAGGGATCCGTCTTCAATGGCCAGCTTACCTGCGGCGAAACTGTAGGCCTCATAGAAAACGCTCTGGTCACGGTTGTCTTTGGCAATCAGATGATTGACGGTACCGACACCGTTGATGGTGGCATGCAGATTATTGGATTTATCATCTGTCAGGCCGATCATTTCCAGAGTGTCTACATTGCTGTTGAAATTTGCCTTGGCATCGCCATATACATAGGCATGAGATACATCACCGTTGACAGCACCGGAGGTACCGCTCAGGAAATAGACACTGTCATAGCCGTTGGCATAGACTACGGGAACACCAACAGTATTCTTGAAGGTTAGGTTGCCCAGACGGACAGAAACCTTGAGAGCCAGGGCATTGTTCTCCACATCGTTGTCGATGACAATATAGTCACCGTCTTTGATATTCTGCTGCAGATAATACAACTCGCGGTCCTGAACTTCTGCGGACCAGCTGGATGCTTCCTTGTATCTCCACTCGGAACTGCTGTCGGAATAGTTCAGAACATAGGTGGTGGGCTCCGCAGCCTTTACAGTGATCTTTCCCAGACCGGGAATAGCAAAGCATACGGCAGCCAGCGTGAACAGTGTGACAAATTTTTTAAGTCTCTTCATAAGAAAACCTCCTGATTGTCTGTGAGTTATTCCTGTATGGGAAGGTAGTAATCACCGGGTTCTACTTCTTTGGCAACGACTACGAACCGGCCCTGCTCTACATGGTATACGCAGGTGGACAGTGTCAGAAAATGATCTCCGAACTCTGCGGTGACACCGGTGTCATACTGGGATAACTGCTTGATATTGTTATAAAAGTCATCAAATTCTTCCTGCGTATCCGCCTGGAAAAATTTGTAGAACTTAAATACCTGATCTGTTTTCCGGTAGACCTGGGAGCGAAAGACGGCAATGATCTCGTAATTGCGCTGACACTCTTCGGTATAGAGGATAATGTTTTTGTGTTCCTTATAGAAATCCTGATTCTCGTAATCGGTCAGATTGCCGAACATGGCACCGGATTTCATATTGTGACCGTGAATGATAAGATTCGTGGTCAGAGGATCTACACAGCTTTCATCGTCAAGGAGCAGACAGCCGTTTTTATTTTCGCTGCCGTCAAAAGCACGGTAGAGATAATAGGTCTCATCTTCCGGAGTCCACATTACCGGATAATCGATATTGGTGCCCGGAATCTGCAGCCAGGCCGCCATATCCTTGTTGGCAAGAAAACTGTCGGAATAAGGGTTGGCCACTCGTTCGAACTCCTCGGTGGAAGCCGGGGTCTTTTCTGTGGACGGTTCCGGGGAGGCGGTAACGGTCGGCTCACCTTCGACTGTGGAAGGTGCCTGCGTGGTCTCCACGGACTGCGTCGGGCGCAATTCATCCAGCGCTTCCTCCATACGCCGGTCTTCGATCCGCCCTTTTACCAACAGGATCACTGCAGCAAGAACACAAATTCCCGCCAGAACAAATAAAATGATAGAAAGAGTTTTTTTGCTTATTTTCATAATGGTATTATACGCTGAAGTAGTAAGGGGATGCAATAGTTTAAAACAAAAGGATTTCTTAATTTTCGGAAGATATTTCCAGAGAAAAAGGCATATAAAATCATATAGAATAAAAGAGACACCGGAGAACAGGGATGGAACAGAAAGTGTTAAGGGCGGTGATGGTATGCCTGTTGCTTATGTCTATGGCGATACTTGGCAGGGAAACGGCGGCATATGTGGAAACGGTAAATGCCGTGAATGCCTTGCAGGGGAATAATGCGGACACGGACGGAATACAGACGGTAGTGATCGATGCCGGCCATGGCGGGGATGACCCGGGGAAGATTGGTATCAACGGAGCACCGGAGAAGGATATCAATCTCCGGATCACAGAGAAACTGAGACAGTATCTGGAGGCAGACGGAATCCGGGTGGTGCTGACCAGAGAGACGGAGGATGGATTGTATGATGCATCTGCTCCCAATAAGAAAGTGCAGGATATGAAACGCCGGATCGAAAAGATTGAGCAGACGGATCCGGTTCTCACGGTGAGCATCCATCAGAACAGCTATCCGGAAGAGTATGTGCACGGAGCGCAGGTCTTCTATTATAATGGCAGCAGCGGAGGGGAACAACTGGCAGGGCTGATCCAGACACAGCTGGTCCAGGATCTGGATCCGGAGAACCACCGGCAGATCAAGCCCAACGACAGCTATTATCTTTTGAAAAAAACCAAAGGAACCATCGTCATTGTGGAATGCGGCTTCCTGTCCAATGCGGCAGAGGCGGGAAAACTGTGTGACGAGGCCTATCAGGACAGAGTGGCATGGTCGATCCACAAAGGAATTTTACAATACATTAACGGGATACAGAGGGATTGAAACGGGAAATACAAAATAAAGGCACGAGTTGTATACACAGTGTTATTATGATAATATAGGATTTGTATGTTATGACAGAATTTTATAAAGTTACGGGAGAGAAAATGAGACGATATCAAAAAATAAGAAATGTTCTGTTGACCGTGATCGTGACACTGGCATTGCAATGTACATTTGAAGTCTGCCTGGGAGGATACGTGGATTCGAATCTTGTCAATGGGCTGAATAAACTGTGCGGAGCATTTACGGTGCTGGATTATACAGATCTGTTAACGGCTGCGGCAGTATTTGTAATGCTTAAGGAAGTGAAGAAAAGAGAGGCGAAGACAGATGTGGCAACGTTGGTACTTTCTGTTATTCTGTCATTCCTTCTTATAGTATGTATCAGCTTTAAGAAATATGATTCTGCCATTTTCCTGTGGGGCAATTCTTTTCAGATACTATTATCCACGTTCTGTGTTTTGGGGTTTGCAGTGTTATTGTATCTGGTATTGCGTCTGGCATATTTTGGGCTGGAGCATGTGGAATTACCCGCAGAGCAGGGCAAAAAGCACCTACAGATGGTGGGCTTTTTTGTAATAGCCTTCAGCTGGCTGTTCTGGATCCTGCTAAATTATCCTGGAACTACCAGTGGGGACGGTCTGGTGCAACTGAAACAGTTTCTGGGTGAACAGGACTGGGGAGCGGCACATCCGCCATTTTCCTCCGCAATCATCGGAATCTGTTTTGTGCTGGGAAGAACCATTGCAGATGCCAATTTCGGCTTTTTCCTGTATTGCCTGATGCAGACACTGGTAGGGGCCTATGCTTTTTCCCTCAGCATGAAAAAACTGCAGGAGCTGGGAATTTCCTGGAAATGGTGTGCCGTGGGAATCCTGTTTTTCGCCCTGACACCTTTTTGGGGAACCTATGCCCAATGGTTTGAGAAAGATCTGCTGTATGCGGAAATGACGGTGTTACAGGCAGTATATCTGATGTCGGTACTGAAAAAGAAGGAATGTGGCGGGAAAGATGCGGCGGGACTGATTGTATTCAGTGTATTATCCTGCCTGCTTAGAAATAACGGGATCTATGCGATTGTTCCGGCACTGCTTTTGCTGGCAATTTATCTGAAAGGCAAAGAACGCAGGAAGGCATTCCTGGTATTGCTGGCAACTGTGGTGATCTATGAACTGATCACGGTGGTGGGATACAGAGCGTTGATCGATGTGGGAAAACCGGCAGCTTCCGAGGGGCTGAGCGTACCGTTCCAGCAGACGGCGAGATATGTCTGCGAATACGAAGATGAGGTTACGGAATATGAGAGACAGGTGATCAATGATACCCTGAACTTTGATGCTATGAAAAATTATGAACCCCGGATTTCGGATCCCATTAAAATATTATATCGAGGCGGAGACCTGGGGCCCTACATGAAAATATGGGTGCAGATGTTTTTCAAGCATCCGGGATGCTATGTGGCGGCATTTGTCAACAAGGGCTATGGCTATCTGGCACCGGTGGAACAGAACATAGAGGCCTGGATCCAGCTGGAGTATCCGGAATATGCGCAGGAACAGGGAATTCATCATACATTCCCCATTCAGACATCGGAGTTTCTGCTGCAGATCTGGTTCCTCAGTATGCGGCTGCCGCTGATCAAGTATCTGTGTACTCCGGGATTGTATACCTGGATTCTGGTAGTGCTGGCATTTTTCCTGTGGAAAAAGAAAAGATACAGTGCGTTGATACTGCTGGTTCCCGGCTTTATAAACGTGTTGGTGTGCCTGGCATCCCCCATGTCCAATGCAATCCGCTATGAACTGCCGACCGTGGCGGTGATTCCGCTGCTGGTCGGATGGACCGTTTATTCTGTACACACAACATCCCGGCAGACCGGAGAGGAATAATCTTTCCATTTGACTGGGGATATGATATACTATATCCAAATGCAATTTAGAACACAGAAGGTAAAAACATGGAGACTGAGATCATAAAGATTCGTCCCGGAGAGGGCCCCGTCAGCGAAGAAGATGAGGAGAAACTCCGGGCGGCGGGAGCAATCCTGCAGCAGGGAGGACTGGTGGCTTTCCCTACCGAGACCGTGTACGGGCTGGGGGGAGATGCACTGAATCCTTCGTCTTCCCAGAAAATATATGCGGCAAAGGGCAGACCGTCCGACAACCCACTGATCGTTCATATTTATCGGTTTGAGGACATTTACAAGATTACAAAGGAGGTACCGGAAGAGGCACGGAAGATCGCGGATGCTTTCTGGCCGGGTCCCCTGACCATGATCCTGCCGAAATCAGACGCGGTGCCTTATGAGACCACAGGTGGTCTGGATACGGTAGCGATCCGTATGCCCTCGCATCCGGCGGCACAGAAGCTGATCAAATACAGCGGGGGATATATTGCGGCGCCCAGTGCCAATACTTCCGGCAAGCCCAGTCCCACAGTGGCAAAATATGTCGAAGAAGATATGATGGGGCGGATCGATGCCATCATTGATGGCGGTGAGGTGGGGATTGGCCTGGAATCCACCATTATTGACCTGACGGTGACACCGCCACAGATCCTGCGGCCCGGATACATTACCCAGGAGAAACTGAGCACAGTGCTGGGAACAGTGGATACGGACACCACGATCCTGCGGGCAGACAGCGGACAGGCACCCAAGGCCCCCGGAATGAAGTACAGACATTATGCACCCAGGGGAGAACTCACCATCGTAGAGGGAACCCCGGGGCAGGTAAGGGAGTATATTAACCGGGCTGCGGCAGCAGACCATACCGCAGGAGAGAAGACCGGAATCATCGGAACCGAAGAAATGCTGTCCGGTTATATAGCAGATGTGGTGAAAAGTGTCGGCAGCCGTAAGGATGAGGACAGTATCGCCAGACATCTGTACACTATTCTGAGAGAATTCGATGATGAAGGTGTGACAAAGATCTATTCCGAGGGATTTTCCACGGAAGGCTTCGGACAGGCCATTATGAACCGGCTGTTGAAAGCAGCGGGCCATAAAGTAGTAAAACTTTAAACAGAAAATACGAGGAGAAGGAAAATGATAGCAATCGCAAGTGATCATGGCGGATATGATCTGAAAGAAAGAGTAAAGAAATATTTAGAGGAGAAGAACATTCCATATCAGGATATGGGATGTGACAGCAAGGCAAGCTGCGATTACCCTGTGTTCGGACATGCAGCGGCAAGGGCTGTGGCAGACGGTACCTGCGAGAAGGGTATCGTGATCTGCACCACCGGTATCGGTATCAGCATTTCTGCCAACAAGGTAAAGGGGATCCGCTGCGCACTCTGCTCCGATCCTCTGTCGGCGAAGATGACCAGACTGCACAACGATGCCAACATGCTGGCAATGGGTGCAGGCATTGTCGGTGAGAACCTGGCGCTGGAGATCGTGGAGACTTTCCTGAATACACCTTTTTCCGGAGAAGAGAGACACAGCCGCAGAATCAGCCTGATCGAAGAGGTTTAATGCATTACACAGACACGAACAACGAAATACCATTATAACAAATACAAAACACAGGAGGACAACAATATGTCAAAAGTAGTAGTTATGGATCACCCCTTAATCGAGCAGAAGATCGGAATCATCCGCAGAAAGGAGACCGGTACCAAGGACTTCAGACAGAACATCAGCGAGATCGCAATGCTGATCGGTTATGAAGCAACCAAGGATCTGCCTCTGGAAGAAGTAGAGATCGAGACCCCTATCTGCAAGACCACCGTGAAGCAGTTAAAGGGTAAAAAGCTGGCACTGGTACCTATCCTGCGTGCAGGTCTGGGTATGGTAGACGGTATGTTATCCCTGATCCCTGCTGCAAAAGTAGGACATATCGGCCTGTATCGCAATCCTGAGACCTTAAAGCCTGTAGAATATTACTGCAAGCTGCCTGCAGACTGTGCAGAGCGTGAGGTATTCGTGGTAGATCCCATGCTGGCTACCGGCGGTTCTTCCATCGCAGCCATCCAGCTGTTAAAGGACAAGGGCTGCAAGAGCATCCGTCTGCTGTGCATCATCGCTGCACCCGAAGGTGTAAAAGCTATGCAGGAAGCACATCCGGATGTGGATATCTATATCGGAGCACTGGATCAGAAGCTGAATGATCATGGATACATTGTTCCCGGACTGGGAGATGCAGGAGACCGTATTTTCGGTACCAAATAAAGGAGACACCCATGAGTGCCAAACGCAGCGATTATATCAGCTGGGATGAATATTTTATGGGGGTGGCCCACCTGTCTGGAATGCGGTCCAAGGACCCGAATACCCAGGTGGGAGCCTGCATTGTCAGCCCGGACAACAAGATCCTGTCCATGGGATACAACGGCTTCCCCAAGGGTTGTTCCGACGATGAGTTCCCCTGGGAGAGGGAGAACGACAATGACAGGAATCTGACAAAGTATCCCTTTGTAACACATAGTGAACTGAATGCTATTTTGAATTATCGTGGCGGTTCCCTGGAGGGGACGAAGCTGTATGTCTCTCTTTTCCCCTGCAATGAATGTGCGAAAGCCATTATCCAGGCGGGGATCCGCACGGTGGTATATGACAGCGATAAGTATGCGGGAACTCCGTCCAACCGGGCAGCCAAGCGGATGTTTGAAGCGGCCGGAGTGAATTACGTGCAGTACCGTAAGACGGGCCGCATGATACGCATCGAGGTCTGAAGCAACAGATAAAAGGAGTAAAACGGTTGAAGCGCCTACAGAAGACAGCTGTGCTGCTTACAGCAGTGATCCTTGCAGGAGCCTTTTCTTCAGAAGATATCAAAGTGGAAGCTACCAGCAGTACCTGGCAGCAGATTCAGAAAGAGCAGGAAGAGAAAAACAACCTGCAGAATCAGCTGAATGAGGAAAATGATAATCTGGAGAACCTGAAGGGAGAACAGAATTCCCTCAAGGGACAACTGAATAATCTGAACGGTCAGCTGACGGAAGTCAGTAATAATCTGTCAGATCTGGAACAGCAGATCGCAGACAAGGAGCAGGAGATCGCGGATACCCAGGCCAGTCTGGAAGAGGCGAAAGCTACGGAAGCATGGCAGTATGAGTGTATGGTGATCCGGGTACGGGATATGTACGAGCGGAATGAGACCAGTTACATCAACGCTTTGCTGAATGCCCAGAGCTTCGATAAACTGCTGAACGCTGCGGACTTTTTTGAACGGATCGCAGCCTATGACCAGAAGAAACTGCAGGAATTCGAAGAGAACCGCAAGCTGATCGAAGAGGAAGAGGCGAGACTGCAGGCAGAGAAAACGGAGCTGGATAGTCTGAAGGTGGCAGCGGAAGCCGAGAAAAGCAAGGTGTCCGGTCTGATCAGCCAGACATCTAACAGCATTGCAAAATATGCCGGGGATATTTCGGAAGCAGAGCAGAGAGCCCTGGCATATGAACAGGAGATCAAACAAAAAGAAGAAAATCTGGAAACACTCCGGAAAAAACTGGCAGAAGAGATCGCCATGTCCCAGAAGGCGGCAAACGCAACCTGGCGGGACATTTCGGATATCTCCTTTGAAGAGGGAGACCGTTATCTGCTGGCAAATCTGATCTATTGTGAAGCGGGCGGAGAACCCTATGACGGTCAGCTGGCGGTAGCCAGTGTGGTTATCAACCGTGTCAGAAGTTCTGTTTATCCCAACACAGTGGTAGGAGTGATCTATCAGAACAAACAGTTCTCACCGGTGGCCAGCGGACGTCTGGAACTGGCATTGGCCACCAATAAAGCCACCAGCCGTTGCTACCAGGCGGCAGACGAGGCTATGTCCGGTGTGACCAATGTAGGAAACTGTGTATATTTCCGCACACCGGTGGAAGGACTGACAGGTATCAATATCGGCGGACACGTATTTTATTAAACGAAAGCGAAAATCTATGAGACTCAACAGCGTAGAACAAAAGGGTTATGCAAATAGAATCATGGACTGGAAGATCTTCGTAAGGCAGGATCTGGTAGCAGCCAAGGCGTCGGAATTTTTCTATGAATTCGTAGGGGAGAATTCTTTCCGGCCGGTGAGTGAACTGCTTCTGCCGGAAGACGGGGAGCTGTTGAAAAAAGCAGTGGAGGCGGATACGTTCCAACCGCTGGAACTGATCACGGTGCTTCACAATCTGAAGGACAGTGTAAGGAATGTGTATCTGCGTCTGGAACAGAGTGAACAGACGGAGAACGGGATTCCGTTGTATCAGATCACCGTTTCAGATATTCATGATCTGGAGAACCGGAATTTACGACTGGAGCAGAGCATTCTGAAGTACCGTCATTTTATGACATTGGAAGATGTTTACTTTTTTGAATATCTGATCGAACAGGACAGTATTACGGTCTATAAATATGTCAACGAGCGGGCCATGAACCAGTTTGAAGGGCCTATGAATGCGCTGATCCGGGATGTGGAACAGGCACATGAGGGCAGTGATATTTCCAGACTGGAAGATCAGCTGCGGACCTTTTGCGCACATCTGCGTAACGAGGACGATTTCTTCGAGATGGAATTCGTCAGCGGGCAGGAGGACAAGGGAATATGGAAGGTCAAAGGCGCACGGATCCCGAAGAAGCGTGATATGGTAGCGGGCATCATAACCCCGGACAGAAACCGGGAGAAGGAAGCCTATTATCTGACTCCGGCAGCCAGAGATGCCGGAACCGGTCTGCTGAACAAGCGGGCATGGACAGAGTACACCATCGAACAGCTGAACCGCAAGGATCATAGTACCAGATGGCTGGTGATCATTGATATTGATGATTTCAAACATATCAATGATACCTACGGACATATTTTTGGTGACCAGGTCATCCGGAGAGTGGCGGAGATCATGCAGGTGCTGGTGGGACAGCGGGGCGTGATCGGACGATTCGGCGGAGACGAGTATGTGATCCTGTTGGAGAAAGTGGAGACCAGAGAACAGCTGAAGACACTTTTGAAGACCATTGCGAAGGAATTTGCTCTGGCATTTGATCCGAAGACCCATGTGACAGCTTCTATCGGCGTATCGGAGTATCCGATAGATGGAAGCGAATACGAGGAACTGATGCGCAAGGCGGATAAGGCACTCTATCTGGCCAAGGAAAAAGGCAAGAACCGCCATATCATCTATGAAGAGAGACTTCACGGCAAACTGGAAAGCGACGATATGCAGAACATGGCTATGGCCTATGTGGTATCTAAGGAGAAAAAGCGGGAAGTCATCACGAAGATGATCACCGAACTGTGTGTATCCGGTGTGAACTCCATTGTAAAAAAGGAAGAACGTCTGCAGCAGATCCGCAGTCTCTTCGATCTGGATGGAATCACGATTTATTCAGAGTCGGGAGCGCAGCTGGTATGCCGGAATGGTAATTACATGGTAGAAGTACCGGATGGAAGAGGACTTTTTGAAGATGAGAAGTATCTTGCGCTATTCGGGGATGATGATAATTTTATAGAATCCAACACATTGAAACTCAGATTCCAGGATCCGGCGGCCTTTGCCGTGATGCAGAAGCAGGAGATCGGTGCTTCCCTGCAATGTCTTTCCCGCAAAGAGGGAGTGCCGAATGTGATCGTGAACTATGATGTGTTCAACCGCAACCGTAAGTGGTCGGATGAAGATATTACACTGTTGACGATTCTGGGACACTGCATCGGAAACCTGCTGAACTATTCAGAGTAAAGTAAGTGAGAGCAGAAGCTCGTCGGACACTTGTGTCCGTAAGAGCCTATGCTCTCATTTATTATGCGAATGTGTTACTCTGAATAGTTCTGACCAGGGAGCAAAAAGTAAGCACTGCAGCTACAGCCCGCTCCTATCCAACGGATTCTGCAGCCTGTCGAACTTGTCCCGGTAGATAATGGTGATCAGGTTGTTCAGCTGGCGCAGGCAGGCACTCATCTGAGCCTGGGTGATCAGCCCCTTTTCCAGAGCCTCGGCCAGCTCGTCCAGATCCACGACATGCATCCTTCCATCGGGATAGAGGATAATGTCAGCCAACAGATCCGTGACGATCAGGGAATTATCTTCCGGTCGGGAAGTATATTCCACAATATCGCAGTACCAGTACAGCAGAGAACCGTCATGGCGGTAGAACTTGCTGATCTTGAAGCCTTCCTTGAGATAATAGCAGGAACAGCCGTGGGAAAACGTGGTCTTGGGATTCAAGGTCTTCCATTTGGTCAGAATGTAGTCTTCGTTCTGCTCGACGATAATATCATCCTTTAATAAAATGCATTCTTCCGGGATCAGCCGTTTACGGTAGATCTGAAGTTCGTTGCTCATAGAGTTTCTCCTTTGTGCGGTGTGCTTTACAACGGCCACAGTTCCGGAAACGGGATAAAAGGCATGGGAGGGATCGTGTGAGGACACAGCGTCTTCTCCATCCAGATCATATCATGCCATGCATCCTGCTTGTAACCGGAAGCGTGAAAATGTGCCACGGTTTTATAACCATGCTTTTCGTGGAAGGCGATGCTGGGAGGATTGGGGTAGGTGATGCAGGCACAGACATTGCAGACGTGCTGTGCGGTCAGGTATTCCTCCAGCTTTTCGTATAACAGACTGCCGACACCGCTGCTTCGAAGATCCCGGCTGACATAGATGGAAGTCTCCACAGACCAGTCATAAGCAGCGCGGCCTTTAAAAGCGGATGCGTAAGCATATCCTGCCGGCTCCCCGTCCAGTTCAGCCACCAGGTAAGGATAACGGGTAAGAGTGTGACGGATCCGGTCCGCAAATTCTTCTGCGGAAGGAACGATGTACTCAAAGGTAATAGAGGTATTTTCCACATAAGGGGCATAAATGGCAACCAGCCTTGCAGCATCCTCAGGGGTGGCAATACGGATCCGCAGCTGTCTTTTGATGTCTGTAGTCTTCATTCGCGTCATCCTTCTTTCTATAAGGGTGTAAAGTCACTGAATAGTTACTCAAATAGTACTTCCGGAGAGATTTCAAGTCAATCTTTTTTTCACAGGATTTTATAGATTTTTTACCATTTAGACAGGGGGATTTTACTGGACATCATGTTAAGATTTCGTTATAATGACTATAGGTTTGCCCTGCAGTGGGAAAATATTTTCAAAAATGTACAAAAATAAATGCTGAGAGCAGAAATCAACACAGGAGGACACAGTGTCAAGAAAAAAGAAACCCTACGACAGACAGGTGTTTCGGGCGATCACACTGATCATGCAATTTGGTATCAATATGTTGGTACCGATCTGCCTGATGTCCGCAGCCGGCATCTGGCTGGATAAACATTTCGGAACGGACTTCTGGATGATCCTGCTTTTCTGTATGGGAGCTGTGGCCGGAGGGCAGAATGTATACCGGATGGCCAGGACAATTTATGAAGACGGCGATGATAAACACACTAAAAAAGATAAATAGAACGGTTCTGGAGATGGATCTGGGGATCTTGTTCCTGGGAGTGTCAGCGCAGATCATAGGAGCATTTATTGCAAAGGATGAAGCAATGTATGCCAAAAGTCTGTGGTTTGGCGTTCTGCTGGCGCTGGTCTCCACATATCATATGTACCGTTCCCTGGACCGGGCATTGGACCAGCCCGAGAAGACTGCTACGAAAATGATCATCCGTGCCTATGTCTTACGATATGTCATGTTGATTTTTTTCCTGTTGGTGATGATGAAGACCGGAGTGATGAATCCTCTGATTTTCTTTTTCACCTATGTTATATGTATGAAAGTAACGGCATTTCTACAGCCGCTTACCCATAAATTATGCAATAAACTGTTCCACGAGACGGATCCGATACCCCAGGCGATGCCGGAGGAGACTGCGGAAGACAAAACTGCTCCGCAGACTGCGGAAGAAGCGGAAGCCCCGAAGGATGGAGAAGTGACAGAGGAACAACAGAATAAACAATAAGGAGGTGAAACAATGGAACATGGAATTCTGTTATCCGGTGCCGACAATATCGACTTTATGATACATGGCGTGTTTAAGTATTCCTTTTTCGGCCATGAGGTATGGATAACGACCACACATGTGTGTGTGCTGATCGTCATGTTGCTTATCATTGGTTTTGCCATTGCTGCCAACCGCCAGATGGCCAAAGCCAGAGAAGTGCCGGAAGGTTTTCAGAATGTGGTGGAGCTGATCGTGGAGAAGCTGGATGCCATGGTGGATGCTCCCATGGGCAAGGCCGCACCGAAGTTCTACAACTACATCGGAACGATCTTCATCTTCATTCTGGTGAGCAATATTTCCGGTCTGTTAGGCCTGCGTCCCCCCACAGCGGACTACGGCGTGACATTGCCTCTCGGTGTTCTGACCTTCCTGCTGATCCATTACAATCAGTTCAAGTACCAGAAGCCGAAGGAAATCTGGGAAGGCATGTGTTCCCCGCTGCCCCCCTGGCTGCCGATCTGGCTGCCCATTAACCTGATCAGTGAGATCGCAGTACCGATTTCCCTTTCATTACGTCTGTTTGCAAACGTATTGTCCGGAACGGTAATGATGGCACTGATCTACGGACTGCTGGGTGTGATCGCTACAGCGTGGCCCGCAGCACTGCATGTATACTTTGACCTGTTCTCCGGAGCCATCCAGACATACGTATTCTGTATGCTGACCATGACTTACATTGCCAATGCAAGAGGAGACGCTTAAAGCTGTACTGTTCAGGTATGGCTATCTGAAACTATGCTAGAAAGATTCTGATAAGAATCTCAATAATAGGAGGATTTACTATGGATTTTAATGAAAACTTTATCTTAGGCTGTTCTGCAATCGGTGCTGGTCTGGCAGTTATTGCCGGTATCGGACCCGGTGTAGGCCAGGGTATCGCAGCAGGACACGCTGCTGCAGCAGTAGGACGTAATCCCGGAGCAAAGTCCGAGATCACTTCTACCATGTTATTGGGACAGGCAGTTGCCGAGACCACCGGTCTGTACGGTCTGTTGATTGCTATGCTGCTGCTGTTCGTAAAGCCCTTACTTCCCTGATTAAACGAAAGGAATGCGGATGAAAATGATACTATTAACAGAAGGCGAGACCATGTCAAGACTGTTTGACCTGGACTGGCAGCTGCTGGCAGACTCCTGCCTGATGATCATTGCCATCTTCGTATTGTTCCTGGCACTCAGCTATTTTCTGTTCAATCCGGCCAGAAAGTTCTTAAATGATCGTAAAGAGAAGATCAGGGGAGAACTGGAAGAGGCAAAGGACAATCAGGAAAAGGCCGCAGAACTGAAGGCACAGTATGAGGCGAAGCTGAAGGACATCGACAAAGAGGCGGAGGACATCTTAAGTGATGCCAGAAGACGGGCTCTTCAGAACGAGGAGCGTATCGTCACTCAGGCCAAGGAAGAGGCAGCCAGAATCCTGGCGAGAGCACAGGAAGAAGCCAGACTGGAAAAGCAGAAAATGTCCGATGAGATCAAACAGGAGATCGTATCCGTGGCATCTGTCATGGCAGGTAAGCTGGTAGGCGCTTCCATAGACACCACCAGACAGAACAGCCTGATCGAAGAGACGCTGAAGGAAATGGGTGAGGATACATGGCAAAATTAGTTTCCAAAGTCTATGGAGAAGCCCTTTTCGAAGCGGCAGTCGACCATGGAAATGCGATCCAGCTGATGAATGAGACCGCACAGCTTGAGAAAATATTGGAAGACAATCCGGATTTTGACAAGCTGATGAAACATCCCGGAATCCCCAAACAGGAAAAACTCTCCATGGTGGAACAGGTCTTCCGTGGCAGAGTCAGTGATGATCTGACAGAGTTTCTGAAGATCGTGGTGACCAAGGAACGTTACGGCTCATTAAAGGCAATCTTTGCTTATTTTACCGAACTGGTCAGAGAATCTGAAAAGATGGGAACCGCATATGTGGATACCGCAGTGGAGCTGACGGAGGCCCAGAAGCAGGCAGTGAAAAATAAGCTGCTGGCTACGACTTCCTATCAGACCTTTGATGTGTATTACCATGTGGATCCGACGCTGATCGGCGGAATGGTGATCCGGGTGGGTGACCGGGTGGTGGACAGCAGTATCCGGACCAAACTGGAAGATATGAAGAAACAATTATTAAATATTCAGCTGGGATGACCGGCTGAAAGAAAGGTGCGACAGATCCATGAATTTAAGACCAGAAGAAATTAGTTCCGTCATTAAGGAACAGATCGAAAGATATTCTTCCCAGCTGGATGTATCCGATGTCGGAACCGTCATTCAGGTAGCGGATGGTATCGCTCGTGTACATGGACTGGAAAATGCCATGCAGGGTGAGCTGTTACAGTTCCCCGGCGATGTATATGGCATGGTGCTGAATCTGGAAGAAGATAATGTCGGTGTCGTATTGTTGGGAAGTGCCAGCAATATCGAAGAGGGTGATATCGTCAAGACCACCGGACGTGTGGTAGAGGTTCCCGTAGGAGACGCATTGCTTGGACGAGTAGTGAACTCCTTAGGACAGCCTATTGATGGTAAAGGCCCCGTACAGACTGACAAATTCCGTAAGATTGAGCGTGTGGCAAGTGGTGTAATCACTCGTAAGAGCGTAGACACGCCGCTCCAGACAGGTATCAAGGCAATCGACTCCATGGTTCCTATCGGAAGAGGTCAGCGTGAGCTGATCATCGGTGACCGTCAGACCGGTAAGACCGCTATTGCGATCGACACGATCATCAACCAGAAGGGTCAGAATGTAAAATGTATCTATGTAGCTATCGGTCAGAAAGCATCTACCGTGGCTAATATCGTAAAAACACTGGAGGAGTTCGGTGCCATGGCTTATACCACCGTTGTGGTATCCACGGCAAGTGACCTGGCTCCCTTACAGTATATCGCTCCTTATTCCGGTTGTGCGATCGGTGAGGAGTGGATGGAGAACGGAGAAGACGTACTGGTGGTATATGATGACCTGAGCAAACATGCTACCGCATACCGTACACTCTCCCTGCTCCTTCGTCGTCCGCCCGGACGTGAAGCATATCCCGGTGACGTATTCTACCTGCATTCCAGACTGCTGGAGCGTGCAGTCCGCATGAGCGACGAATACGGCGGAGGTTCCCTGACGGCACTTCCCATCATCGAGACCCAGGCAGGCGATGTATCTGCATACATCCCTACCAACGTTATTTCCATTACCGATGGACAGATCTATCTGGAGACAGAAATGTTCAACTCCGGTTTCCGTCCTGCGGTAAATGCAGGTCTGTCCGTATCCCGTGTAGGTGGTGCCGCACAGATCAAGGCTATGAAGAAGATCGCAGCACCTATCCGTACCGAACTTGCCCAGTACAGAGAGCTGGCTTCCTTCGCACAGTTCGGATCCGAACTGGATGCGGATACCAAGGAGAAGCTGGCACAGGGCGAACGGATCAAAGAAGTGCTGAAGCAGCCTCAGTACCAGCCCATGCCGGTACAATATCAGGTAATCATCATCTACGCAGTCACTAAGAGATTCCTGCTGGATGTACCTGTAGAGGAAATCACCAGATTTGAGAAGGAGTTCTTTGATTATCTGGATACCAAGCATCCCGAGATCCCCGCAGCGATCGCTGAGGAAAAAGTGATCTCCGATGCTACGGAAGAGAAGCTGGTAAAAGCCCTGAATGATTTCAAGGCAGAATTTCTGAAATAAGTGTGTCGGCCGCAGATTGCGGCAGAATGAGAGGTAACTATGGCATCAATGCGTGATATCAAGCGCCGTAAGACCAGCATTCAGGGCACACAGCAGATCACCAAGGCCATGAAGCTGGTATCTACGGTAAAGCTTCAGAGAGCCAGAGCAGGTGCAGAACGTTCTCAGACGTATTTTGACTGTATGTATGATACCGTAAACAATATCCTGTCCAGGGTAGGTCATCTGGAACATAAGTATCTCGTTCCGGGGGCTTCCCCCAAAAAGGCGGTCATTGTCATCACCTCCAACCGAGGTCTGGCAGGCGGTTACAACTCCAATGTGGCCAAGCTGATCACTGGACAGGAGGAGTGGAAGGCAGAAGACGTTGTGGTCTATGCCATCGGTAATAAGGGCCGGGAGATTCTGGAGAGAAAGGGATATACCGTGAAGGAATCCTATCCGGAGGTCATCGAAGAGCCCACATATGCCGAAGCAATGCTTCTGTCGGACAAACTGCTGACATCATTTGCAGCCGGAGAGATCGGCGAGATTTATCTGGCATACACACACTTCAAGAACACGGTGAGCCACGAGCCGAAGCTGTTGAAGCTTCTGCCCGTGGAATATGATGCAGAGGCGGGTGCATCCACAGAGGGTGCCGATGCGCTGATGAATTTCGAACCGGAAGATGTGGAAGCACTGGATATGATCATACCGAAATATATATCCAGTCTGATCTATGGTGCACTGATGGAAGCGGCAGCCAGTGAGAACGGTGCCCGTATGCAGGCCATGGATAATGCCACCAGCAATGCGGAGGATATGATCAGTGATCTGTCACTGAAGTACAACCGCGCAAGACAGGGAAGCATTACCCAGGAGCTTACAGAGATCATTGCAGGCGCAGAGGCGCTTTAATATTTATATTTTGCAGTTATGTCTCTGGCAGGTTTTGTATCATTCCTAAGCAGACCGTAAAGGAACGTCGGCACTTAATGAGCGCTTCAGCGCGAATTTAGTGCCGCTACGTTCCGATCCGAGCGCAAGCGTGTCTGCGTGGAAGATACAAAGACTGCCAGAGAAAAACAGTGCAAAATGTGAGTTGATTATGAAATGCCCGCATAGTGGGCAGGAAAGAGGTAGAAATGGCAGGAGAGAATAAAGGAAGGATCACCCAGGTCATCGGTGCCGTACTGGATGTACGCTTCGATGAGGGCAAACTTCCCGAGATCAATGACGCGATCCGCATCCCTACCAGAGATGGAGGAGAACTGGTAGTGGAAGTCTCCCAGCATTTGGGTGATGACACTGTCAGATGTATTGCCATGGGTACTACCGACGGACTTGTGAGAGGAATGGAGGCTATCGCCACCGGATCTCCCATTTCCGTACCGGTAGGAGAGAATACCCTGGGCAGAATATTTAATGTACTGGGTCAGCCGATTGATAACAAGCCGGTACCGGCAGGAGTGTCTTACGAGCCTATCCACCGTGCCGCACCGACCTTCGCAGAGCAGTCTACGGACACAGAACTGCTGGAGACCGGTATTAAGGTCGTTGACCTGCTCTGCCCTTATCAGAAGGGTGGTAAGATCGGTCTGTTCGGTGGTGCCGGTGTAGGTAAGACCGTACTGATCCAGGAGCTGATCCGTAATATCGCAACCGAGCACGGCGGATATTCCGTATTCACTGGTGTAGGTGAGCGTACCCGTGAGGGTAACGACCTGTACCACGAGATGCAGGAGTCCGGCGTATTGGACAAGACCACCATGGTATTCGGACAGATGAACGAGCCCCCCGGAGCAAGAATGAGAGTCGGTCTGACCGGACTGACCATGGCAGAGTACTTCCGTGACAAGGGCGGAAAAGATGTGCTGTTGTTCATCGACAACATCTTCCGATTCACCCAGGCCGGAAGTGAGGTATCCGCACTGTTAGGCCGTATGCCTTCCGCAGTAGGATACCAGCCTACATTACAGACAGAGATGGGTGCGCTCCAGGAGCGTATCACATCCACCAAGAACGGTTCCATTACTTCCGTACAGGCAGTTTATGTGCCTGCGGATGACCTGACAGACCCGGCACCTGCGACCACATTTGCACATCTGGATGCCACCACGGTTCTGTCCCGTTCTATTGTAGAACTGGGAATTTATCCCGCAGTGGATCCTCTGGAGTCCACATCCCGCATTCTGGATCCCAGAATCGTAGGTAAGGAGCATTATGAGACCGCCCGCGGTGTACAGGAGATCCTGCAGAGATATAAGGAATTACAGGATATTATTGCTATCCTCGGTATGGATGAGCTGTCCGAGGAAGACAAGCTGGTCGTATCCCGCGCCCGTAAGATCCAGAGATTCCTGTCCCAGCCCTTCTTCGTGGCAGGACAGTTCACCGGTCTGGAAGGAAAATATGTACCTATCAGCGAGACCATCCGTGGATTCCGTGAGATCCTGGACGGTAAGCATGATGATATTCCGGAGAGCTACTTCCTGAATGCCGGAAGCATTGATGATGTACTGGCAAAGGTTCATGCATAGCATGAGAGGGGAGTACAGATATGGCAGATAAAGAATTCACACTTCGTATCATAACCCCGGAAAGAGTATTCTATGAGGGAATTGTGGATATGGTAGAATTCAATACCACGGAAGGACAGATTGGTGTCCTTCCGGGCCACATTCCCCTGACGGTGATCGTGAAGCCGGGTATCCTGCATATTACGGAGAAGGACGGAGAGAAGGAAGCAGCATTGCATTCCGGATTCGCCGAGATCCTTCCCGAAGGAGTTATCATTCTGGCAGAGATTATCGAATGGCCGAATGAGATCGATGAAAACCGTGCGGAGGCAGCATTGCACCGTGCGGAAGAGAGACTGCGCAGCAAGACGCCGGAGACGGATATTGCCAGGGCAGAGACGGCATTGCAGAGAGCAATGGCGAGAATTCAGGTGCTGCGATAAGCTTCGCAGCACCTGTTTTTCACTTTATAGAGAGAAAATGCATATGTTATAAAAAAGCATGAGGCATTTTAAAATGGTAGCAAGACCGTTTTTTATGACATTGCCCGGATATCCGGGGAGAATGGATGAAAACGAGATCTTAAATGATCTGGAATATCTGCAGCAGACCTATCCCGGAGAGGTCAGACGCTGTCAGCGCAGAATTGCGGAAATATTGGACAAATACGACTATGAAGGAAGCATGATCTATGATGAATATCCGGACCGCCTGAGTCTGTTCCGGATAGCGGATACGATCAGCACGATCCTGGAACAGGAAGCGGAAAAAGTATCAAAGGATCTGATCCATGTGTTGGTGTGCAATGAGATCTACAAAAGGAGACACGGTGGACGACGGGGAATGATTGCGTTCTTATAGGAAAGCGTGCTATAATATGCGCAAAACATTTGAAAAACAGGATAAACCATGGAAGAACTGAAAATACTTTTACAGAAAATTTTGAATAAAGATCTGCAGCAGATCATCCTGAGCAACAGCCGTCATCCGGAACAGACCCAGAAGGTAAAGATCCGCCCGGTGCTGATCCGGGAGGAACTGTTGTTCCAGGAGACTGCTTACAGAGGAACTCAGGCGTTTCACGAGAATTTTACAGCAGAACAGCTGACGGACCGGATCTGCACCGCCTTACAGGAGCAGTTCCGGCAGGGAGAATTCTCAGCGAAGACCCTGCAGGCCACCGTTCTGGTCAGCAAAAAGGGCAAGCTGACACTGAAGGTGAAAAACAGTGGCAAGGCACCGCGGACGGCTGCTTCTGAAGAGGAGGAACTGCAGGCACTGGCTCACAACCGTACCAAGCATTATATTTTAGAGGAAGGAAAACCGGTGGATTTCCTGGTAGGACTGGGCGTGCAGACCCCGGACGGCCGGGTGACCAGGGCGAGATTTGATAAATTCCGTCAGATCAACCGGTATCTGGAATTTATCGAGGATGTGATCGATGAACTGCCGAAAGACCGTACCATCCGCATTATTGATTTTGGCTGCGGCAAATCCTATCTTACCTTTGCAATGTACTATTATCTGCATGAATTACAGCATAGAGATATCCAGGTGACCGGACTGGATCTGAAGACCGATGTGATAAAACACTGCAATGAACTGGCGGAAAAGCTGGGGTATGACAGATTAAAGTTCGAGAGGGGAGACATCAGTACCTACGAGGGCACAGATGTGGCGGACATGGTGGTGACCCTGCATGCCTGTGACCTTGCCACAGATTATGCGTTAGACAAGGCGGTAAAATGGGGGGCCAGAGTCATTCTGGCGGTTCCCTGTTGTCAGCATGAACTGAACCGGCAGATAAAATGTGATCCTTTAAAACCAGTGTTAAAATACGGCATCATCAAGGAGCGCGTGGCAGCACTGCTCACCGATGCTTTGAGAGCAAATCTGCTGGAACAACAGGGCTATGAGACCCAGATCCTGGAATTCATCGATATGGAACATACCCCGAAGAATCTGTTGATCCGGGCAGTGAAAAAGAATGGTATGCGCCCGAAGAAAAGCGCAGATATCGGTACTGTGGAGGAACTGCTCCATGTGGCACCGACACTGGAAAAATTGCTGAATAATGAATGAGTGAAGAATCAAGAATGAAGAAAACGATCATTAGAATTGCCGTGTGTGTTGTAGTATTTCTGGCATCAGCACTGATCATCGGCAGCATTATGAATCAGGGACATAACAATATGACCATGGAGATGGCTCCGGCCACTCTGCCTATGATCACCATGGAAAGCGGCGGTGTGGCATGCAATGAACTGCACGGAAATACCGTGGAGATGGATGTGGCTTACCAGAAGGACTGCATTACTCTGCTGGGGGAGGGCAGACAGGCGAATTTCACCGTGGATACGTTCGGAAGAGAAATTACGGGGATCTCGACAGAGGTTCGCAGCATCGACGGCAGCCGGCTGATCGAGAACAGTGAAGTCACCGGATGGAAGGCAAATGGGAAAAGCTTTTCCGTTTCCCTTACGTTAAAAGACCTGATCGACACGAATACACAATACAGTCTGACCCTGATCCTGGAACTGGAAGGGGAACAGAAGGTATATTATTATACGACTATTTTATGGAATGATGATGTGCATATTTCGGAAATCCTAGAATTTGCGACAGATTTCCACGGAAAATTATACGACAAGGAAATGGCCAAGGAACTGACGAAATATCTGGAACCGAATTCCAAGCTGACAGATAACGGCACTTTTCATAAAGTGAATATTCACAGCAGCTTTCAGCAGATCACCTGGGGCAGTCTGGAACCGGTCCAGGAGGACGCGGCTTCCATCCGGCTGACACAGATCAGTGGGAATGTGGCCTCTCTGCTGATGGATTTTGTGGTATCCACCGGAGAGGGCAAAAATAAGATCTACTACAATGTCGAAGAGTATTACAGAGTCAGATATACTTCGGAGAGAATGTATCTGCTGGATTATGAGCGTACCATGACACAGATCCCGGATACTACCCGGATGTATGCCAATGACAAGATCCTTCTGGGAATCACGGATGAAAATGTGGATATGATGGAGAGCGCGGATGGCAATACCGTGGTGTTCTCCGATATGGGACAGTTACTCAGCTATAATGCGGCTACCAACGGACTGACAGTGATTTTCTCCTTCTATGATAAAGATAATGCCGACCGGCGGACTCTGTATGACAATCATGGCATCAAGATTCTGGATGTAGACGAGGGCGGTAATGTGAAATTTGCCGTGTATGGTTACATGAATCGCGGAAGACATGAGGGAGAGACCGGCATTCAGATCATCAGCTATGACAATTCGCTGAATACGATCGAGGAAGAAGTCTATATCCCATATTCCAAGAGCTATGCGGTGCTGAAGGATGAGATGGAACAGCTGCTGTACCGGAACAGACAGCAACATGTATATTTTTTCCTGGAAAACGGTGTCTATGATGTGGATCTGGAGAATCGCAGCGCTGAACAGCTGGTAAGTATAAGACAGGATGACAGCCTTCAGGTATCGGAGAACCATGAGATCATCGTATGGCAGGAAGGGGATGACATCAACCACAGCAACCAGCTGAATGTCCGGAATCTGAATACCGGAGAACAGACAGTGATCCGGGCGGAGGACGGTGAGGCTATCCGGCCGCTTGGCTTCATGGGAGAAGATATTATCTACGGCGTGGCCAGGGAGAGCGACATCCGGACAGAGAATTCCGGACAGATCTTTTACCCCATGTATAAGGTCTGCATCAGCAATTCTTCCGGAGATAATCTGAAGGAATACGGACAGGATGGCATCTACATCGTGGATTGCGCCATCGAGGGCAATCAGATCACCCTGTCGAGAATACAGCGTTCTGAGAACGGCAGCTATCAGGAGATCCTGGATGACCAGATCATGAACAATGTGGAAGAAGAGCCGGGACAGAATAAAGTAGTCACAGCGGATATTGATATTTATGAGAGATATGTGCAGATACAGACCAAGACAACCATTGATACCAGGACTATCAAGGTGCTGAATCCGAAGGAGGTCGTATTTGAGGGCGGAAGAGAACTGACACTGGATGCGGTCAGCGAAGTTTCCAGATATTATGTATACAATGCTTATGGGGTACAGGGCATTTACAGTGCTCCCGGGAAAGCGGTGAAGGAAGCCTACGATTCCTCCGGGGTTGTTGCGAACGACCGAGGCATTACGGTATGGCTGAAGGGCAATCGTGTCAGCAGGAACCAGATCATGGCAATCAAGGAGGAAAGTGTCACGGACCAGAAGAACAGCCTGACGGTATGTCTGGACAATATCCTGCGGCATGCCGGAATCACCCGCAACACCGAATATGACCTGGCGCAGGGCAAGACGGCAATACAGATTCTGGAAGAAAATATGACAGGCGTACAGGTACTGGATCTGAGCGGCTGTAGTCTGGATGCGGTACTGTATTATGTGAATCAGGATATTCCGGTACTGGCGATCCTGGAGGATGGCGAGGCGGTGCTGGTGACCGGATTTAATGAATTCAACGTTGTCATCATGGAGCCGTCCACCGGAAAGTTGTACAAAAAGGGAATGAACGATGCTACAACATGGTTCGCGGAGAACGGCAATCATTTTATTTCCTATATGAAAATAGATAATTAAATACAAGTGGACAGCAAAAGGCGCCCAGAACCTGTGAAAGGATCCGGACGCCTTTTTGGCGGGATGACCGCTTATTTCTGTACGTCAAAAATGTATTTGCGGTATTTCTGTAACACGGTGCGTAACAGCATGCCGAGCACTCCGCAGGAAATGATCTCACCGATACCCACAGTCAGCATGAAGTAAGGAATGCTGCCCTCTAAGTGGTAGACATAAGCCAGCACAAAAGGAACGATGATAATGTTGGCGATGATGGGAGGCAGGGGAGCCAGCCATTTGTTCTGATTCCGTAGCAGATATGTGCCGAAGGCACCGATCAGGGTTGCGAGACTGCCGAAGATAATGTCTAACAGCATACAGCCGGTCATGGTATTGCTGATGATACATCCCAGGAAGAGTCCCGGTATGGCAGCAGGGGTAAATACGGGAAGAATAGTCAGGGCTTCCGAGAAGCGGACCTGAATGGCATAATTTGCCAGTCCCAGAGCGTTGGCTAACATGGTCAGCACAACATAGAGAGCAGCAATCACCGCTCCGTGTACGAGGTACAGTACTTTCTTGTTCATTTGTTTTCTCCTTTAGTTTTGTTTTACGTGTGGAAGGTCTCGAACACACGAATGGATTTCCGAAAAGCCTTGATTTCAGGGCGTTTCAGCCTTACCAGTATACCAGTATTCCGGAAAAAGTCAAGCCCGGGTACAAGGATTTTTGTAAATGGTGAATTTTATTGACGAAATCAAAAGAGAGTGTTAGGATAATAAAAGAAAAGAGTGCTACCGTACAGCAACGGTTCACCTAAGTTAATAGTTACTTATCAAAAAAGCAACTCAATCCTGGCGAGGGCGGTTGCTTTTTTGATGTTTATGTTTCCGTGCAGTCTGTACGATACTGATAAGCGTTACGATGATACTGATGATCGTAACAACAATACCGACAATGCCTACCACTGTTTCCAGCATCTTATGTACCTTTCAATAGATTTCCCATCTGTATCACCTCCAATAATACTGGAAGCTCTCAAAATGTCATCATTTTGGCGAAAGGTGAACCGCTTACCGTTTTGGTAACACTCCATTTTTATTATAAAATACAATGCCGGGAATAGATACTTTAGATTCGGAAAATAAGTAACGAAATATGCCATGCGGAAATTGGCTGTTTTCCCGAAAATAAAATTTGTGCAAAATAACCAATAGTTGCATTTTCTGCGTAAAAATGCGAAAATATAAGTTAACGCATTGATTGCAAGAAAGTAAGGAGAAAGCTATGTATATTATCGCAGGGCTGGGAAATCCAGGCAAAGAATATGAAAATACCAGACATAATATCGGGTTTGATGTCATAGACAGATTAGCAGAGGAAGAAAATATCGCCGTCATGGAGAGCAAGCATAAGGCACTGATCGGCAAGGGCTACGTGGCAGGGCAGAAGGTGATCCTGGCGAAGCCCCAGACTTTCATGAATCTGAGCGGTGAGAGCATCCGGGAGATCGTGGATTATTACAAGGTGGATGACACCGCGGAACTGATCGTGATCTCCGACGATATTAGTCTGGATGTGGGACAGATCCGTATCCGCAAAAAAGGCAGCGCCGGTGGCCATAACGGCCTCAAGAATATCATCAAAATGTTAGGGCATGATACTTTTATCCGCGTGCGTATGGGCGTGGGAGAGAAGCCGAAGAACTTCGATCTGGCAGACTACGTGCTGGGACATTTTCCGGCGGAGGAACGAAACATCATGGACGAAGCGGCGAAGACCGCAGCAGAAGCTATCCGTATGATCATCACTGAGAATGCGGATGCAGCCATGAACCATTTTAACAGTAAGAAAGCGTAACGGTTGTATAGTAAGAGGAAAAAGCGATGCAGGCACTGATTGCGCCACTGAAAGAACTGGCGGAATATGATGAGATCCGGAAAGTGACCAGGCAGGGAAAAGGAACCGTAGCTCTGTCCGGCTGTGTGGACTCCCAGAAACTTCATATGATCTACGGACTCAGCGATGGCCTGAAATACAAGGTCATCGTTACTTATAGTGACTTAAAGGCCAAAGAGATCTACGAGGAATACCGCTTTTATGACAGAAATGTCATGCTGTATCCGGCGAAGGACCTGATCTTTTTCCAGGCGGATATCCACGGCAATCAGCTGGTGCAGGAGCGGATCAAGACCCTGCGCAGAGTCGTGGAGGGTAAGCCGGTCACCATTGTTACCACCTATGCGGCATTGATGACACCGCAGGTATTGTGGGAGGAGAAAGACATCATCCGCACCGAGCGGGGCGGCAGTCTGGACGAGAGCAGACTGGCATCCCGGCTGGTGGCTATGGGATATGAGAAAGCCTATCAGGTGGAAAGCCCGGGGCAGTTCTCCATCCGTGGCGGCATTGTGGATATCTTTGATCTGACGGAGGAAAACCCCTATCGTATCGAACTGTGGGGAGATGAGGTGGAGTCCATCCGCAGCTTCGACATCCTGAGCCAGCGTTCCATTGAGAAGCTGGAAAGCATCACTGTCTACCCGGCCACAGAGTTTGTACTGTCGGAAGAGCAGATCCGCAAGGGCATCAGTAAGCTTGAAAAAGAAGCAGACAAACAGGAAAAAATCTTCCGGGATGCCCACCAGCCGGAGGAAGCCCACAGGATCGCCACACAGGTCAGCGAATTGAAAGAGCAGCTGCTGGAGTTCCAGAGTAAGATCAATCTGGAAGGCTACATCCGTTATTTTTATGAAAATACGGTAACCATGCCGGAACTGCTGTCAGATATGGCGGGGCGTTCTCTTGTCTTCTACATCGATGAACCGGCGAGAGTGAAGGAACAGGCGGATGCCATCGAACTGGAATTCCGGGAGAGCATGGAACAACGTGCCAGAAAAGGTTATGTGCTGCCGGGACAGATGAACATTCTCTACAGTGGGGAACAGGTAGCGGCTACTTTAGAGAAAAATGCCGTGGTGACCCTGGCTACCATGGAGACCAAGTACGGATATTTCAAGAAAGAAATGCATGTGGATATTGCTGCCCGCAACATCGCCCCTTATAACAACAGCTTTGAAGCCCTGGTCAAGGATCTGAAAAAATATAAAAAGAACGGCTACCGGGTGCTGCTGTTGTCCGGTTCCCGTACCAGAGCCAGACGTCTGGCGGAGGATCTGCGGAACACCGAGGATGCCGGACTGACAGCAGTATACACAGAAGACCCCATGAGGGAAGTACAGCCGGGAGAGATCCTGACCTATTACGGGCATGTGAACAAGGGCTTTGAGTATCCCTGGCTGAAATTCGTGGTGCTGTCCGAGAGTGATATTTTCGGAGCGGAGAAGCGTAAGAAAAAGAAGAAAAAGCTCTATCAGGGGCAGAAGATCAATGATTTCAACGACCTGAAGATCGGGGATTATGTGGTACATGAGACCCACGGACTGGGCATCTATAAGGGCATCGAGAAGGTAGAGGTAGACAAGGTTGTCAAGGATTACCTCAAGATCGAATACCGGGACGGCGGCAACCTGTACATTCTGGCCACCGGGCTGGATGTGATTCAGAAGTACGCCTCCGCCGATGCAGCGAAGAAGCCGAAGCTGAACAAACTGGGCGGCAAGGAATGGGAACACACCAAGACGAAGGTACGCAGTGCCGTCAGCGCCGTGGCGAAGGATCTGGTGGAATTATACGCTGTCCGACAGCAGAGCGAGGGCTATGCTTTTGGAAAAGATACGGTGTGGCAGCGGGAGTTCGAGGAAATGTTCCCCTTTGAAGAGACAGAGGATCAGCTGAATGCCATCGCGGACACCAAGGCGGATATGGAAAGCCATCGGATCATGGACCGCCTGATCTGTGGAGATGTGGGCTACGGCAAGACCGAGATCGCCATTCGTGCCGCCTTCAAGGCTGTGCAGGAGGGAAAACAGGTGGTCTATCTGGTGCCCACCACCATTCTGGCACAGCAGCATTACAACACCTTTGTGCAGAGAATGAAGGATTTTCCCATCAATATCGCATTGATGAGCCGTTTCCGTACGCCATCGGAGATCAAAAAGACGGTGAAGGATCTGGAAAAGGGCATGGTGGATATCGTGATCGGTACCCACAGAGTATTATCTGCGGATGTGAAGTTCAAGGATCTGGGTCTGCTGATCATTGACGAGGAACAGCGTTTCGGTGTGGCCCATAAGGAGAAGATCAAGAAATTAAAAGAAAACGTGGACGTGCTGACCCTGACGGCAACCCCCATTCCCCGGACACTGCATATGAGCCTGATCGGTATCCGGGATATGAGCGTGCTGGAGGAGGCCCCCAATGACCGACTGCCGATCCAGACTTTTGTCTGCGAATACAATGACGAACTGGTGAGAGAGGCCATTGTCCGGGAAATGGCCCGGGGCGGACAGGTCTACTATGTCTACAATCGGGTGAACAATATTGCGGATATCGCGGCACAGATCGCAAAGCTTGTGCCGGAAGCCAACGTTGCATACGCCCATGGACAGATGAAGGAACACGAACTGGAGCGGATCATGTTTGATTTCATTAACGGAGAGATCGATGTGCTGGTGTCCACCACCATCATAGAGACCGGACTGGATATTTCCAATGTCAACACCATGATCATCCACGATTCGGACAATCTGGGATTGTCCCAACTGTATCAGCTCAGAGGCCGTGTGGGTCGTTCCAACCGGAATGCCTATGCTTTTCTGATGTACAAGCGGGATAAGATGTTAAAAGAAGTGGCGGAAAAGCGGCTGGCGGCCATCAAGGAATTTACGGATCTGGGCAGCGGCTTCAAGATCGCCATGCGTGATCTGGAGATCCGCGGCGCCGGTAATCTGCTGGGATTAAGTCAGCACGGACATATGGAGGCCGTGGGATATGACCTGTACTGCAAGATGCTGAACGAAGCGGTGCAGAATCTGAAGGGCATTCATACGGCAGTGGATTTCGCTACGGTGATCGATCTGGATGTGGATGCTTACATTCCGGCGGAATACATTGTCAACGAGACACAGAAGCTGGATATTTACAAACGGATCGCCGGCATCGAGACGATAAAAGAACGGGATGACATGAAGGATGAGTTGCTGGACCGTTTCGGCAATATCCCGAAGGCAGTGGACAATCTGCTGCGGATCGCCCTGATCCGTATGGCGGCCCACGGTCTGGACATGACGGAGATCAAGGGCAAGAACGAACGCATTACCTTCAACTTCCGGCCGGATGCGAAGATCGATCCCCGCAAGATTCCGGATTTCCTGAAAAAGCATAAGGATGAATTAAGCTTTACCGCTTACGGCAATCCGTTTTTTACCTATAAGTATAAAAAGACGGGACTGGTGGAGACCGATGCGGAGCTTTTGATGGGCAGAACCGAGGAATTATTGGAAGAAATGAAAGAATTGGTGCTGGAAACAGAGCCGGTTCAGAATAATTGAGAGAGTTTTATGGGACTTTAAAAATGATACCTTTTTATCAGAACAGGGAACGAAAGGATTCTGATAAGGAGGTATTTTTATGAAAGGATATGTGACTGCCAGCGGATATATGGGATATGTGGAGAATGAATATATCTTATTTGCCAGCGAGGATGATTATTTTGAATATGTGGATTCGTTAAATTTTTAATTAATGTCCAGTGTCTTTACCGAGGCCGTGCATATGTGATATAGTACAAATGTAAAGAAAAAATGTAAGGGGTTTCAACGCTGCGCTGTAAGGAGTAACGGTGAAATTCTGATAAAGCATTTGGCAAAATATGCAGATGGGAGTTTATATTATGGAACTGACTGAGAAGAAGGAATTTGACCTGCTCTCCCTGGGAGAGATCATGCTGAGATTATCACCGCCCGACAATGAGCGTATTACCAGAGGCGACAGCTTCAGCAAGCAGGCAGGAGGCGCAGAACTGAATGCCATTACCGGTGCGGCAATGCTGGGATTGCGCTGCGGTATCATTTCCAAGCTTCCGGCCAATGACCTGGGTGTATATATCAAGAACCGTGTACGTCTCTGCGGTGTCAGCGATGACTATCTGGTATACGATGATGACAAGGATGCCAGATTGGGCGTGTACTACTATGAGAATGGTGCTTACCCCAGAAAGCCCCGTATTGTATATGACCGTAAGAATACCTCCATCAACAAGCTGACCGTTGATGACTATGATGACAAGATCTACAGCGATACCCGCTGCTTCCATACCAGCGGCATCACACTGGCTCTCAGCCCGGAGCTGAGAGCTACCGCTGTTGAGATGATCAAGCGCTTTAAAGCACAGGGGGCCATCATCTCCTTCGATGTGAACTTCCGTGGGAACTTGTGGACCGGCGCCGAGGCGAAGGAATGCATCGAATCCATTCTGCCTTATGTGGACATCTTCTTCTGCTCCGAGGACACGGCGCGTCTGACCTTCCTGAAGGAAGGCGATGCCAAGAGCATTATGAAGAGCTTCACGGAGGAGTATCCAATCTCCATCGTGGCATCCACACAGCGTATCGTACATAGCCCGAAGCGTCATACCTTCGGCTCCATTATCTACAGTGCCAAGGATGATACCTATTATGAGGAAGCACCTTACACCGATATCGAAGTCGTAGACCGCATCGGAAGCGGTGACGCTTATATCTCCGGTGTCCTGTACGGACTGTTGGCACATCCCGGTGAGTATCAGAGAGCACTGGAATATGGCAATGCCATCAGCGCACTTAAGAACACCATCCCCGGTGACCTGCTGTGCACCGACTTAAAGGAGATCCAGGGGATCATCAAGGAGCACAAGTCCACCGGACGTATTGCGGAGATGGACCGCTAAAGCATTTCCCCTTCTTATGTGATCGAACAAATAGAAAACACAAAGCTCTGCCATGTTAATTTAAGTGCATGGCAGGGCTTTTTCTGTTTATTTTTAACAAAATTGAACCTAAAATATATTAAAAAGTCTGCTGTACAAGATTAAATTAGTTTGATATACTAAAGACTGATATATTACTAAAAGCAGGATGTTATCAGACGGAAGATTCGAGAAACGGAAGGGAGACAGCAATTTGGAAAAGGAAGACCATATCCGGCAGAAAGAACAATGGAAACAACTGTCTCCTTCTGAAAAATGGCAGTATTTTATGGACTATTATCTGTGGGTTACCATAGGTGTGGCAGCGGGGATCGCTATTGTTATTTTCCTGATCGTACATTTTGCCACCAAGACCAGCTTCGCCATGGGAGTCATGGCAGTGAATACGGACGGAGAGCACATCGAAGCCACCGGTCCGGATTATTTTACGGATTTCCTGCGCGAACACGGTGTGATATCCAAACGGGATGTGGTGAACCTGAATTATACGATCTGGATCGATCCGAACTCGGATTCCGATGTGGATTCCACGAATCTCAGCACGATCCAGGTATTGTTCATGACCCGGTCGGTGGATGTGTTTTTTTCTGACGAAGAGTTTTTGAAGCTCATGGGCGGCACGGATTATCTGGCGGATTTAAGGGATTATCTGCCTAAGGAACTATTGGACAGATATGAAGATCAGCAGATCATGGTGTTAAATACCATGACGGGAGAAACGATTGTGGCGGGGATCCGGCTTGAGAACAACGAATGGGTAAGGAAGACCGGATGGTATCAGGAGACCGCAGCCGTGGGGCTGGCGGATGGCATGAAGAATCCGGAGCTGGCAGTGGCACTGTTGGAGGAGATCCTACAGTAGTTCCGTCACGGCTGCCTGCGCCTGCGGCAGATGATGCGCTGTGGGAACGTGGATGACAGAGCACGATGGGAACAGAAAGACATGGAGTATAAATAGGGCATGGAAAACATGGACGCAAAAGGAAATGACAGAAAACACTATCGGGGAATCGAGAAACAGACGGATAATCCGTTTTTGAACCTGTATCACATTGATGCCCTGGGACGGGACGGAACGCCGTTTCATTATTATTTTGCGTCCCGAAATGATGAAAACAATATCAAACACAAGACCCACAGTATGCGCCCCGAGGGCATGGCGGTCTACGCAGTGACAGAGGACGGAGAGAAACTGGTGCTGGTGCGTCAGTACCGGTATCCCGTGAATGATTATCTGTATGAATTGCCGGCGGGACTGATCGAGCCGGAGGAGACCGCTTCGGAGGCCGCCTGTCGGGAAATGATCGAGGAGACCGGCTGGAAACTGGAAGTCTACGAAGGCGGAGAACCGGCTTTCCGAAGAGGATTTTTCCTGGCACAGGGGCTGACAGACGAGAGCGGCAGCATGATCTTCGGAACCGTGACAGAGAATGTGGGACAGCAGATGGAAAATACCGAGGATATACAGGTGATCCTGGCAGACAGACAGGAAGTACTTCGTATCCTGCGGGAAGAACGGGTGTCCATGCGCTGTGGACTGATGCTGATGCAGTTTTTGAAGACAGAACCGGAAGCACCATTTGCTTTTTTATATTTGTGACAGAACCCTTGGGCGATTTATTATTCGGAAATGCCCGGAAGAACCGATATTGTGAAAACGGCTATTGGTTATTAATTTTTATAAAGGAAGAGGTAAATTATGGCAATCAGATACATCGAACAGGACAGAACCTTCTGGTTGGACACGGAACACACCAGCTATCTTCTGGCAATTGTAGATCAGGAGAATTTTGTGGGACACGTATATTACGGTCAGAAATTGCAGTATACCGAGAATACACCGGCACCGGTATATTTGTTGCGTACGGGAGAAGCACCCTTTGTTCCGTCACAGAATAACAGAGAGCGTGTGTCATTTCTGGATTCTTTCCCCATGGAATATCCGGGAAACGGTCTGGGAGATTACAGAGAAAGCGCCATTTCCGTGCGGACAGCACAGGGACATGTAGGAGTGCAGTTACAGTATGTCTCTCATGAGATCGTAAAGGAGAAGCCGGCACTGCCGGGACTTCCTTCCACATTTCCGGGGGATGAGGACTGCGATACCCTGATCCTACATCTGGCGGATCCGGTCATCGGTCTGGCTGCAGACCTGATCTATACTACATTTGAAGAGGAAGATGTGATCACCCGCAGTGTGATCCTGAAAAATACGGCAGGGCAGCCTATTTATGTGACAAAAGTTATGTCTGCCTGCCTGGATCTGGACTGCACGGATGAAAAGTATGACATTCTTACGCTGCACGGATCCTGGGCGAGAGAGCGCCAGATGGAGAGAAGAAGTCTGATGCACGGCAAACAGGGTGTTGGCTCCGTGCGGGGAGAATCTTCCCATCAGGAGCATCCCTTTATCGCACTGCTTTCTGCGGATGCCACGCAGGATGCCGGTGAAGTCTACGGTATGCACTTTGTATACTCCGGCAATTTCCTGGCGCAGGCGGAGCTTTCCCAGTTCGATTCCATCCGTATGACTATGGGCATTCATCCGGAGAACTTTGTCTGGAAACTGGAGCAGGGCGAGAGCTTTGCGGCTCCGGAAGTCGTTATGACCTATTCTGCGGAAGGTCTGGGAGGCATGACCCGCCATTACCACGATATGTACCGCAATCATCTGATCCGCGGAGAATACCGTGATAAGAAGAGACCGATCCTGATCAACAACTGGGAAGCTACCTATTTTGATTTTAACACCGAAAAATTATTGAAGATCGCAGAGCAGGCATCAAAGCTTGGCATCGAAATGCTGGTCATGGACGACGGCTGGTTCGGACACCGCAACGATGACAGCACCAGCCTGGGTGACTGGAAGGTCAATGAACAGAAGCTTCCGGGAGGCCTGAAGCCCTTGGTGGATCAGGTCAATGCTCTGGGAATGAAGTTTGGTATCTGGTTTGAGCCGGAGATGATCTCCCCGGATTCGGAGCTGTACAGAGAGCATCCCGACTGGGCCATCGCTATTCCGGGACGGGCCGGCAGCTTATGCCGGAACCAGTATGTGCTGGATCTGTCCCGGAAGGAAGTCAGGGATCATGCATTTGAAAGCGTGGCGGCAGTTCTGCACAGTGCCAACATCGAATATGTAAAATGGGATATGAACCGGCAGCTGTCGGATCTGGGAAGCGTGGAACTGGCTGCAGACCGTCAGGGAGAACTGTATCACAGATATGTGCTGGGTGTGTATGAATTACAGGAGAGACTGCTGGTAGAATTCCCGCATCTGCTTCTGGAGAATTGTTCCGGCGGCGGAGCGAGATTCGACCCCGGTATGTTATATTACAGCCCGCAGATCTGGTGTTCCGATGATACGGATGCCATTGAACGGCTGAAAATACAGGAAGGCACCATGCTGCTGTATCCGCTGTCCACTATGGGTGCCCATGTATCGGACTGCCCCAACCACACGGTGGGAAGGGTGACACCTTTCGAAACCAGAGGGCATGTGGCTCTTGCCGGAACCTTTGGCTATGAGCTGGATGTTACGAAGATACCGGAAGAAGACAGAGAGCAGATTCCCGGACAGGTGGCAATGTATCACAAATACAACGACCTGATCCGCAGAGGAGACTATTACCGGATCGCTTCTTATTTGGAGAATGGAAACTATGATTGCTATATGGTGACAGCTGCAGATAAAAAGGAAGCACTGGTAACTTATGTACAGGTGCTGTCCCGCCCTAACTTCCACAGCAGAAGAGTACGTCTGAAAGGACTGGCACCGGAGAAGCAGTACCGTATCGAGGAGACAGGGGAAGTCTCTGGCGGTGATGTGCTGATGCAGGCGGGATTATTGGTGGCACCTTTGTGGGGGGACTATCGCAGCAGGCTGATCCACCTGACCGAGGTGTAAAATTAAGGCAGTGACATGCCTTGACAAACGATTTTTAGAAATCTAATATGGAAGTATAATTGACGATTTATCGGGAAATGTGTAAAAAACAGCGATAAGGAGTACAAGATTATGGCAAAAGCAGTAAAATTAGCAGATATCGCAGAGAGAGTTGGAGTCAGCACAGTAACAGTGTCCAAGGCACTGTCCGGACAAAAGGGTGTCAGCGAGGAAGTCCGGGAGAAGATCCGCAGTATTGCGGAGGAACTGGGCTACCAGCAGCCGTCAGCGGCAAGAAAAAGTCAGAACCAGAAGAGCTACAATATCGGTATTCTGATCTCTGAGAGATTCCTTGATAAATATGAATCGTTTTACTGGCAGATGTACCAGGCGGTAGCTACCAGAGCCACGGCAAAGGAATGTTTTACCATGCTGGAAGTCATTGGATCGGTGGAGGAAGAGAGCAGCAGAATGCCGAAGCTGGTACAGGAACGCAAGGTGGATGGCATTATCGTTATCGGTAAGATGATGGATACTTACCTGCAGCATCTGAATACAGAAGCCGGGATCCCGGTGATCTATCTGGATTATTATAACGGAAGGGAAGCCAGTGACTCTGTTATTTCCAACAGTTATTACGGCACCTATGAACTGACCTATTATCTGTACCGGATGGGACACCGCAGGATTGCTTATGTGGGAACGCTGCTTGCCACCGAGAGTATCACGGATCGTTATTTCGGTTACCAGAAAGCATTGCTGGAACTGGGGCTGGAACAAAAGAGAGAATGGGTGCTGGATGACCGTCATATTGAGACCGGCAAGATCGATACCGTGAACATGCTGCAGATTCCCAAGGATATGCCCACGGCCTTCGTATGCAACTGCGATCTGACCGCCAGCTTACTCATCAAGAAGCTGAGAGAGAACGGATACCGTGTGCCGGAGGATATTTCCGTGGTAGGTTTTGATAACTACCTGTATCCCGGCCTCAGCGACATCCGCATTACTACGTATGAAGTAGATATGGGAGAGATGGCGAGAAGAGCCCTTCATAATATGATCAAGAAGATCACCAGTGATAATTATAAGTCCGGAGTTACCGTGGTGGAAGGCCGACTGGTACTGAAGGACAGTGTGTCTCACGTATAGACTGCGGTGCATTCTGCCGGTAGACGAAGGGTGTGACACCGGTGTGCTTTTTGAACAGGTGGATGAAATGATTGGTATTGTCGATGCCTACCATAGCCCCCACCTCGTGAATCGGATTATCCGTAGATAGGAGCAGTGATTTTGCTGCTTCTATTTTTTTCCCTTGAAGATATTGCAGCGGGGAAGTATGGAATGTAGCGGAAAATTCCCGACACAGACGGTAGCGGCTGATGCCCAAAGTCTGCTCAAAGTATTCTAAAGAGTGATTTTCAGCATAGTTTTCCTCAAAATCCGCTTTCATGGACAGCAGATAAGCAGGAATGGGCTTCACATCCCGGGAGACGGACAGGGCGGACAGCATCAGTTCTGCGAACATGTCGGTCAGCTCCCGGTGAAGCTGTATCTGCTCTGCAGGAGTCGGGATGAATGAAAATTTGGTCAGCTGCTGCATCCGCTGTGAAACGCAGGAGCCGATGGGAATCGGGTAACAACAGGTAAAAGCAGCCTGAAATATGCTATAATAAGAAGAAAGCTCCGCTCCACTTAAGAAAAACATTTGAAAACGCCACTTTCCCTGCAACAGCCGGAGGGAGAAGCCCTGACTGCAATCTAAGAACAACAGATGCTCGTGATCCAGGACCACCTCACTGTCCCGGGTGGTAAGGAGAGCACTACCCTCTAAGGTGTAGAGCAGCAGATAAGAAGGAAATGGGTTCCATTCATAATAAAAGGGATCTGACAGGCGGAATTCTCCACCGGCCAGAGGCAGTAAAAAGCCTTTTTCTTCCAGGGATACTTTATAGATCTGCCCCAGCAGGATCTCCGGGGAACGCTGCCCCTCCACATCGGAGGAAGTGTGCTTCAATGCATTGAGAAAAGTGGTGGAAATGTTCATACAAAAACCTTGCCTTTCCGCAATCTTCAAACTTCGGCTGCTTTAGCAGCTTGTGCAGGAACAAAACTTCATGTGAAAAATTTATTTTTCACACTAGAAACATGCTTTTTTGAAAAAAATAATTAAGCTTAAATACATTATAAGCCATTATTTGAGCTGTTTCAATGACAAAGGATGCAAAGAAAACAAAATTAGTTAATTAAATCAGCTAATTTAACTCAAATTAATTACTTTGATTGTATAATATGTACAAAACATAGGAATAGAACTTGTGAAAATAGAAGATAATAACGAAAATAGCAAGAATAAGAGATTAAAAACAAGAATAGTTGATGATTAATTAATGTGATCATGTATAATTAAATTAAGTTACAAAACAGTAAACGCTATCAAATGTAACAAAAAACAAGTAGGAGGATTTCTTATGAAGATGAAAAAGTTTTTAGCTCTTTCCACAGCATCAGTCATGGCACTGTCTATGGCAGCATGTGGAAGCACAGACAACGGCGGCGCCGCTGAGAGTTCTGCAGCAAGCACCACTCCCGCAACTGCAGAAGCTTCCAGCGAGGTTGCAGCACCTGCAGAGGTTACCAGCCTGAATTACGCAGACCTTACTCTGGGTGAGGATTACACCGACATTACCACCACCATTAAGGTCCTGACCAACCGTACCGACCTGTTGGAGGATGGCGCAGCAGTTCCTTACCAGACTTACATTGACGCATTCAACGAGATGTATCCTAACATCACAATTGATATAGAAGGCATTACCGATTACGCAAGTGACACACTGCTTCGTCTGCAGGGTGGTGACTGGGGCGATGTCATGATGATCCCCGCAGTTGATAAGGCTGATTTAAGCACATACTTCCTTCCTCTTGGAACTACTACCGAGATGGACGGACAGCTGAACTACTACAATCAGATGTACGAAGGTGTTGTATACGGCGTTCCTTATACTGCGGGCGTTAGCGGCGGTATTGTATATAACAAAGCTGTGTTTGAAGCAGCAGGAATCACCGAGATGCCTAAGACTCCCGAGGATTTCATCGCAGCATTAAAGCAGATCAAAGAGTATGACAGCTCTATCATTCCTATGTACACCAACTACGCAGCAGGCTGGGCAATGGGCGGCCAGTGGGATCCCGCTATCAGCGGCAGTGCTACCGGCGACAGCACCTACATGAACCAGAAGTTACTGCACACTGCAAATCCTTTTGCTGATCCCGGCGACGGCACCGGCGCTTACAATGTATACAAGGTAATGTATGATGCAGTTGCGGAAGGCCTTACCGAGGATGACTACTCCACCACCGACTGGGAAGGCTGTAAGGGTATGATCAACAATGGTCAGATCGCATGTATGGTTCTTGGTTCCTGGGCAGTTCCCCAGATGAAGGAAGCAGGTGACAATGCTGACGATATCGCTTACATGCCGTTCCCTATTACCCTGACTTCCGGCAAGCAGGCAGCTTCCGTAGGTCCTGACTACAGCTTTGGTATCAATGCAGATGCATCTGAAGAGAACCAGGCAGCAGCACTGTGCTTCGTGAAGTTCATGACAGAAGAATCCGGATTCTCCTATGACTGCGGCGGACTTCCTGTTGCTATCAAGGATACCAGATTACCGGACTTCTACGCTGCATTCAAGGGTATCGACTTCGTAGTTGATGAGCCCGCAATCGACGGCGAAGAGGATCTGCTGAACGAGCTGAACGCTGAATCAGGTCTGAACATCAACAACAATGGTGAGACCAAGATGCAGGAGCTGGTAGAGTGTGCAGCAGATGGTTCCAAGACCTATGATGAGATCATCAACGAGTGGAACGAAGAGTGGACTTCCGCACAGGAGAGCTGTGGCGTAGAGATTCAGTAATTTCATCAGGCAGTAAACATTAAGCGATTAACTTAATCTTCTGAAGTAAGAGGGAACCTTTTATCCGGTTCCCTCTTATCTAAGAGAGAAGGGTATGGAGGTATTTCGATGAATGCAGAGACAATGAAGAAAACAAAAAAACCCTTCAGCATGAAAAAATGGGTAAAGAGCAGGAACGGACAGCAGACCATCGTCATCCTGTCCTTCATGTTCATTCCCCTGCTTTTGCTGTTCGTGTTCACCTATCTCCCCTTTGGAGAAATGGTAAAATTCAGTTTTTATAAAATGAAATATGCTACCCCGGTAGACAAAAGACAATTTGTGGGATTCCATAATTACATCGATGTATTTAAAAAAGATGAATGCTTCAGTGCATTGAAACTGAGCCTTTACTACATGGCCGGCGCCATGGTGCAGCTGGCACTCGCGTTGTATCTGGCAACGATTTTAAGCTTTAAGACCAAATTCGGCAATATGTTCAAGGGATTCATGTTCTTTCCTTACCTGATCAGTGGTATTGCCATTGGATTTATCTTCAAATTCTTCTACACCAGAGGTTTCGTATTCGATACCGTATTGCAGTGGTGTGGATTTAACTTAGAAAACCTTCCGTACTGGCTGAAAGACAAGAGTATTAACAATATCTCTCTGGTAGCTTCCTCCGTATGGCGTTATTACGGCAACAACATGGTACTCTTCATCGGTGCTATCATGTCCGTGGACTCCGAGATGTACGAGGCAGCAGAGCTGGACGGTGCCAATAAATTCCAACAGTTTATACATATTATTTTACCCAGCATCAAGACCATCGTTACACTGAATGTGATCCTGTCTATCACAGGCTCTTTGAGTGCCTTTGATCCGCCTTACGTTATCACCAAGGGTGGCGGCGGAACCGCAACGTATTTCGTATTGATGGATAAGATCGCACATACCAATCAGCAGGTAGGTCTGGCATCTGCCATGGCTGTGGTACTGTTACTGATCATTTTTGTAGCAACAATTTTACAGAAGCTCTTCTTCAAACTGGTATTTAGAAGCTCCGATGCGGACAATGAAGAATACACCAGAAGAAAACGTCCCAGAAGAGAGAGAAGATGGAAGAAGGAGGCAGTGTAAGATGGCAAAGATGAAAACCAACCACAAACATTACAGTGTAGGCGCTGTCATCTGGATCGTTATTAAGTATTTTAGTCTGGTATTCTTCTCCTTCGTGGCACTTTTGCCCATCGTATCCTGCGTCATCACGGCGTTCAAGACCGATGCGGAATATCAGAGCACCAATGTTATGACATTGCCCGAGAGTTGGTTGAACTTCTCCAACTTTACGGATGCTTTTACCCGTGCCAACATGGGAAGAGCTTACATGAACTCTGCAATTATCCAGGTATTCGTACTGTTAGGATCCATCCTGGTAGGAACACAGCTTGCTTATGTACTGAACCGATTCAAGTTCCCCGGCAACGGCCTGATCCGCAGCCTGTTCCTGTTTGCAACCCTCCTTCCCGGAATTGCCATGCAGGTCTCTGTATACCAGATCATGAGTAACCTCGGATTTATCAACCATCTGTACGGTTACATCATTATGAGTATGGGTACGGATGTTATCTCTATCTACATCTTCATCCAGTTCATGGAGAATATTTCGGTATCGTTGGATGAATCCGCATTTATTGACGGTGCTTCCTACTTTACCATTTACTGGAAGATCATTCTTCCGCTTCTGAAGCCCGCCATTGTGACTTCTATGGTATTAAAGGGCGTAGGCGTGTATAACGAATATTATTGCGCCAGTCTGTATCTGCAGGACAAGAGGACTCTCGGTGTGGTTGCAACCTCCCTGTATACTTTCACCGGACCTCTTGGAAGCAAATACAATCTGATCTGTGCAGGTGTACTGATGTCTCTGCTGCCTGCCCTGATCGTATTCCTGCTCTGTCAGAAACAGATCTACAGTGGAATCACCTCCGGCGCTGTCAAAGGTTAAATTCAAAGGAGAGTGCGGAACATGAAAAATGCGGAAACCATGAAAATGAGAGAAGAGATCAAAAAGCATCTGACCGAAGGAATCATTCCTTTCTGGAAAGGGATGCGGGATGACGAGTTCGGCGGTTATTACGGTTTTCTGGACTACGATCTGAATCTGGATAAAAAAGCAGAAAAAGGCTGTATCCTGAACAGCAGGATCACCTGGTTTTTTTCCAACGCATATACACTGTTGAAGGACAAGAGTCTGTTGGAGGAAGCAAAGCACGGCTACGCTTTCCTGAAAGACCATTGTCTGGACAAAGAATATGGCGGTATCTACTGGTCGTTAAACTATGACGGAACCCCGAAGGATACCACAAAACATACCTACAATCAGGCATTCTGCATCTATGCGCTGTCCTCTTACTATGAGGCCAGCGGAGATGCGGAAGCCCTGGAACTGGCAAAAAAGCTGTTTGCGCTGATCGAGACCACCTGTATGGACGAGGTGGGATATCTGGAAGCTTTCACCAGAGATTTTAAGCCCGAATCCAACGAAAAACTGTCGGAGAACGGTGTGCTGGCAGATAAGACCATGAACACACTGCTTCATGTATTTGAAGCCTATACGGAACTGTACCGGGTATCCGGCGATGAAAAAGTGCGCAGACGCCTGCTTTGGATCATGGATCTGTTCGCTGAAAAGGTCTATAATCCCAGGCTGCACAGACAGGAAGTATTTTTTGACAAGAATTACAATACCATTCTGGATCTGCATTCCTACGGTCACGATATCGAGACAGCATGGCTGATCGACAGAGGCTGCAAGGTACTGGATGATCCGGAACTGACGCAGAAGATGTATGCCATCACCAGAGACCTTACCGCGCAGATCTATAAGGTGGCATTCGACGGACACTCTCTGGCCAATGAATGTGACAGAGGTGTCGTGAATATACACAGAGTCTGGTGGGTACAGGCGGAGACCGTGATCGGTTTCTTAAACGGCTATGAGAAAGAGCCGGAGAAAACGGAATATCTGGAAGCCGCAGAGAAGGAATGGGCATTTATCAGAGATCATGTGATCGATAAGAGACCCGGTTCCGAATGGTTCTGGGAAGTGGATCCGGAAGGGAATCCTTATCCCGACAGACCTATCGTGGAGCCTTGGAAATGCCCTTACCATAACGGCAGGATGTGCATGGAGGTCCTGCAACGTATTCCTGGATAGGTCGTGTAACGAAGACCTCCAGGAGGTTATGAAGCGTATTCCAGAATAATTGATTTATTTTAAGAGAGGATACCTAATATGTTAGAGCGTTATTACATAGAAAAAGAGAAGCAGGAGAAGCTGCTTTCCCGGAAAAATGTAAAGTCTGATTTCTACAACGGTATTTATGACCGTTATGAATATCCGGTTCTGACCAGAGAACATATTCCCCTGACCTGGAGATATGATCTCAATCCCAAGACAAACCCCTATTTCATGGAGCGTCTGGGTATCAATGCAGTCATGAATTCCGGAGCGATTGAATTAAACGGTAAGTATTATCTGATAGCCCGTATCGAGGGAAATGACAGAAAGTCCTTCTTCGGCGTGGCGGAGAGTGACAACGGTGTCGATGGATTCCGTTTTTGGGATTATCCCATCTTGTTAGATGACACCTGCCCGGAAGAGACCAATGTCTATGACATGCGTCTCACCAAACATGAAGATGGTTACATCTACGGTGTGTTCTGTTCCGAAAGCAAGGATACTTCCGTAAATGATCTGTCCGCAGCAGTAGCGGCTGCAGGCATTGTAAGAACCAAAGACTTAAAGCACTGGGAGAGACTGGAGAATTTAAAGACCCTTCGTTCTCCCCAGCAGAGAAATGTAGTGCTGCATCCGGAATTCGTGGATGGCAAGTATGCTTTCTACACCAGACCGATGGATGATTTCATCGAGACCGGAAGTGGCGGAGGAATTGGTTTCGGACTGTGTGACGATATCACTCATGCAGTGATCGACGAAGAGCGCATGACCAGTCTGCGTAAATATCACACCATTACCGAGGCCAAAAACGGTGCGGGCGCTACCCCCATCAAAACAGACAGAGGTTGGATACATATCGCACATGGAGTACGTAATACCGCAGCTGGTTTACGTTACGTCATTTATGCTTTTGCAACGGATCTGAAAGATCCTGCAAAAGTGATCGCAGAGCCTTCGGGTCTGCTGATCGGTCCCAGAGGGGAAGAGAGAGTGGGAGATGTTTCAAACGTAGTATTTACCAACGGTGCTATCGCGAATGAGAAGGGGGAAGTCTTTATCTACTATGCATCCAGCGATACCCGCATGCATGTGGCAACTACTACTATAGACAAGCTTGTGGATTATGTATTCAACACCCCTTCTGATCCAGGAAGAAGCGTGGAGTGTGTGGCACAGAGATGTGAACTCATCCGCAGAAATGAAGAGTTCTTAAAACAGGAAGCAAGATAAATAATACAGAAATGAGGTAACTCGAATGAGCAAAGTTAAGATGATCAGCCCTGCAGTACCTAATGTACCCTGGCAGGATAAACCGGAAGGACATACCGGTGCACCGGTATGGAGATACAGTGAGAACCCTATTATTGGCAGAAATCCTGTAGAAGGAGTAGCCAGAATCTTCAACAGTGCGGTAATGCCTTACGGTGATGAATTCATCGGCGTGTTCCGCGGTGAACAGGTCAACGGTATTCCCTATATTTATTTAGGACGCAGCAAGGATGCTATTCACTGGGATTTTGATAAGAATAAGATCCAGTTCGTAGATGAAGAAGGCAAGCCTTTCATGCCGATTTATGCATATGATCCCAGACTGGTAAAGGTAGAAGATACCTACTATATCATCTGGTGTCAGGATTTCTACGGCGCAGCCATCGGTATTGCGAAAACCAAGGATTTCAAGACGTTTACCAGAATCGAGAATCCGTTCCTTCCTTTTAACCGTAACGCCGTACTGTTCCCCAGAAAAGTACACGGCAATTTCATGATGCTGTCCCGCCCTTCCGACAGCGGACATACGCCCTTCGGTGATATTTTCGTCAGTGAGAGCCCCGATATGGTATTCTGGGGAAAACACAGACATGTGATGGGCAAGTCTTCCGAATGGTGGGAGTCCTTAAAGATCGGTGGCGGTGCAGCTCCCATTGAGACTTCCGAAGGGTGGCTATTGTTCTATCATGGTGTGAGCGGAACCTGTAACGGTTATGTCTATTCCATCGGTGGAGCGATCCTGGATATTGACAACCCGTCCATCGTAAAATATCGTTGTGAGAACTTCCTGCTGACACCGGAAGAGTGGTATGAGGAGAGAGGATTTGTACCGAATGTATGCTTCCCCTGCGCTACCATCCATGATTCCGAGAGCGGCAAGATCGCCATTTACTATGGCGCAGCAGACAGCTACGTAGGGCTGGCATTTACGACCATCGATGAAGTGGTTGACTATATCAAAGAACACAGCGTGGTTACAACAAGCGATACAGAAGAAGGCAGAAGATAGAATCGAGGGACCCGCGATGAGCGGGTCCTTTTTAAGTGATGGAGACAGCGTATGATGGAAAAAGAGGAATTATATGCCAGAATCGAAGAACTGGAAAGAGAACTGGCAGAAGAACGTATCAGGAGGAAGATTACCGAGGACAATTCCGACTGTGCGCTGTGGGAGTATGAAATTGCTTCAAAAAAATATGTGCTTTCCAGAAAGCTTGGAGGAAAGTGGAATACCACCAACATGGTCATCGAAAACTATCAGGAACAGATGCATAACTGGGGATTTGTACATCCGGATGACTGGGCGACTTTTGATGAATTCTGCGCCGCAATGGACCGGGGCGACGAGCATATCAGCTATGAGGTACGTCAGGTCAGTGATGAGTCTGCCTTTATCTGGTTCCGTTATGTAGGGATTCCGGTCTATGATAAGGATCATAAGCCATATAAGATCATGGGGAAGACGCTTGATATTACAGGAGAAAAAAAGAACCAGGAGCTGTTGGAACAGAAGGCAGAGAGGGACTCCCTGACAGATCTGTACAATAAAGCGAAAATGCGTAAGCTGGTGGAAAAGCATATCCGGCAGGCCGATGACACAGAAGGAGCTTTTATCATCGTTGATATTGATGACTTTAAAACGATCAATGATACTTGCGGACATTTATACGGTGATGAAGTATTGATCAAAATTGCCAATACGATCTTGATCAGTGCAGGCATGGAGGATTATGCGGGCCGCATCGGTGGAGACGAGTTTTGTGTATTCTGCCGTGGGAAAAATGTGGGACAGCACGCTGTGGAGACAGCAGAGAGAATATCCCGTATGGCGGATCAGATCCAGCTGTCAGGCAGACGAGTGACTTTAAGTATGGGAATCTCCCGATATCCGGAGGATGCTTCCTCTTATGAGGAACTGTATCAAAAAGCGGATCAGGCGCTGTACCGGGTAAAACGAAGCGGCAAAAATGCATTCAGTGTATATGATAAGAACTATAATTATGTCGATTATACCTCAGAACGGAAAGGAACAGACCGGGAGACCGGTTTCTGGCAGGAGCTGGAGAAATATTATAAAGGACGTCAGTGGACAGAAACGGAAAGTGAAATTCTGTCTACTATGACGCGGATGATGGAAAGCTACCTGAACCATGAAGAATATGCAGGGAATGTCAGGGAGCGGGAAAAGGATACAGAAAAGCCGGAACCGGACATTGCCGGAATGGAGACAACGGAAAGCTTTTCGATAAAACTGGAACAGATCCTGCCCTGGCAGGACGGTCAGTACGCAGAGGTATTTCTGGGCATCCGGGATTACGATGAGATTTCCGCAAAGATGAGTGAGGAAGTGAAAAACAGCCTTCTGTACCATCTGGGGACGCACATTCAAAAGCACCTGAAGGGACAGGAAATGGTGTGCCATGTGAAAAAGGATGAGTTCCTATTGCTGTTGGACAATCATGTGGAAGCTGCTTCGGAGAAAATCGGTCATATTATGATCATGTTCGAAGCTATGATCGGAGATAAATACCCCGATGTATCGATCAACCTGTACAGCGGCATTTATTATCTGGAGTTCAGAGGATACCGCCCGGAGGAAATTTTCCGCATCGGCAAGACTCTGAAAAACAAGGCGAAACGTTATTGCACTCTGGAAAACAGCATCTATGAGAACCGCAAGAGTGCGGGGAACATCATTGATAAAGAAGCCGGAATCCTGAACCGGGGCAACCTGACCAGACTGAAAGGTTTTATGAACCGTGCAGCCAAAGGAGAGCGGCTTACGGTAGGATTTATCGGCGGTTCCATTACCCAGGGATTTTCCGCTACGGATCCGGACAAATGTTATGCGGCAAGGACATTTGGCTGGCTGAAAAAGGTATTTCCCAATACGGAATTTGATTATGTGAACGCCGGAATCGGAGCTACCGATTCCCAGTTCGGCGCGGCGAGAGTACAGGAAGACCTGCTTCAGCGGCTGCCGGATCTGGTATTTGTAGAATTTTCCGTGAACGATCACAGTACGCCGCATTTCTGTGAGACCTACGAAGGCCTGGTGAGGCAGATTTATGGCAGTGCGAGCGCACCGGCAATGGTGCTGATCCATAATGTCTATTATGATACCGGTAAAAGTGCGGCATATTATCATGCGCAGGTAGGACGACATTATGATCTGCCCTGTATCAGTATACAGAACAGCATCTATCCGGCAGTGGCAGCAGGAAGACTTCCGGCAGAGAAGATTACTGCGGATTTCCTGCACCCCAATGATCTGGGACATGAACTGGTGGCATCCGTGATCACGAACTTTCTGGAAAAGGTGATCCATGATAAAACGCAAGAGCCGCAGGAAATTTTCCCGGCTCCGCTGACAGAAAATGCCTATGAGCATTGCATGAGACTGCAATATTCTAATTCCACACCGGGGAAGAGTGTTTTTGTAGAAGATATGACACCGCAGAGAGATATCACGGATATTTTCCGCAACGGATGGAGCGCCGGGGAAAAAGGAGCTTATCTGGAGTTCGCTTTTCGGGGAACCGGTGCCGCCGTGCAATACCGCCGAGTGAAGGACGGGCCTGCACCCATTGCCACGGCAGTGGTGGATGAGAACCCTGAGACGGCGTGCGTGTTGGACGGAACCTTCGATGAGACCTGGGGAGACAAAATGCAGCTGACAACGGTGGCAGAGCACCTGCCTTATGGGGAACACCGGGTGAGAATCGAGCTCACGGAGACACACGAGAACGATAAGGCCGGATTTTATCTGGTGTCATTGATTGTATCCGGGGTAAGAACAGAAACAGAAGCGGAATAGGCATAGTACGGAAGTCAGGTAGACAGATCGGAAGAAATGTGTTACATATCAGATAGAATATTTTTCCAGAAACGGACGTTGCAAAGCTAAGTAGCGGAATAACGGGAAAGATGCAGTGCAATACATAGTAAGTATCATGGGAAAGGATAGATGATCATGAACAAAGATATTATTTTTTTAACACCGGTGTGTACCCACAATATCTGGGGCGGTACCCGGTTAAACAGAGAATTCGGGTACCCCATCGAAGGAGACGATATCGGTGAGTGCTGGGGTATCAGCGCCCATCCTAACGGAGACGGCACCGTGGCAAGCGGCGCTTATAAGGGAATGAAGCTGTCCGAGCTGTGGGAGAAGCACCCCGAGTTGTTCGGAGACACGGGAATGGATCGTTTCCCGCTGCTGATCAAGATCATTGATGCAAAGGACGACTTAAGCATCCAGGTGCATCCGGATGACGCTTATGCGAAGGTACATGAGAACGGATCCCTAGGCAAAACCGAGTGCTGGTTCATCCTGGATTGCAAGGAGAACGCCACGCTGGTAGTCGGCCATAATGCGAAGACAAAAGAAGAACTGGAACAAATGATCCACGAAGGCAGATGGAAGGAATTCATCCGTGAGATCCCCATTAAGCCCGGGGATTTCATCCAGATCGATCCCGGCACCGTGCATGCCATCAAGGGCGGTACACTGCTCTTAGAGACGCAGCAGAGCAGTGACATTACTTACCGCGTGTATGATTACGACAGATTGAGCAACGGCAAGCCCAGACAGTTGCACATCGTACAGAGTATCGATGTGATCACGGTTCCCGCAAAATCCGCAGAGAACAGTGTGGTGCATACCGAGAAGAAGGACGATGCCATTCAGCAGCTGATCCAATGCCCTTACTACACCGTATACCGCATTGATGTGGAACACCGTGTGGAGACCTGGCAGGATAAGCCCTTTGTTCTCATGAGCGTGGTAGAGGGCGAAGGCACCCTGAACGGTACTCATTTAAAAAAGGGCGATCATCTGATCCTGCCCGATGGCTACGGCAAGGTAGAGTTACAGGGCAGGATGCAGATTATCGCATCTACGATCTAAGTTTACGCCAGATCAAAAGCCGGTAAATGACAGCTGTCTTTAAAACTGATTTACTTTCCAAGTACAACGGATAGCTTGATTTCTTTTTCTGTTTCGCTCAGGTCGAGATCACCGCCGTCGGAGACGGTCACGCGCAGCTCATAGAGCACGCCGTCTGTCAGCTCCGTCACATTTGCTCCGGTCTCGTCTGTGAGCGACCACAGTTCAGAGCCAACCTTTTCCAGCTTGCCGTCTGCACCATAGGCGTAGAGCGTCAGATCGGAGGCACTGCCGGACAGGTTGTTCATGCGGAAGGCTACCATGGTGTTGGGATGCACGTTGCAGATGGTCGCGGTGTTGTGCCAGCTTGCAACCGTACCTTCACCGCCATCCTGCTCAAACTGATCCTGCGAAAGAACATTTCTTGCAGCCTGATCAAGATCAACCTCACGGTACGGAAGCTCGGGCAGGTACACAAAGCGATCCTGCAAACGCAGCAGTTCCAGATAGCCTGTCGGGCAGTAGAGCGTATTTCCGTTGCTGCCGGTGTACATGCCGATAGCCATATTATTGTAGCCGTATTTGTTGGACACATCCATCGTGAAGACGGTTTCGCCCGTTGCAAAGTCCAAAATAATGTACTGCCACATGCCGGTATCCAAATCCTGTACATAACCGTAGATATAGCCTGTTGCAGTGGAGAGCTTCATGATCGCCGTGTCGCGCAAATCGTTCCGGCTCCAGACGCTCTTCATTTCATAGCCATCGGCGGTTTTTAGGGTGTCCACCCGCTCAACGCCCGGGGCGATCATAACATTACCCTTCATCAGCCAATTCTGGTCATAAATGTTGGCGTAGCTCTGAATCGAAGAGTCATTGTCGGGGTCGGCAAGACCTGCGTTACCGGCACCGAACCAGTTGCAGACGATCGTGCTGACGGTACCTTCGCCGTCGTCATAAACGATTGCAGAGTTCTCAACCGCCACCTGATACCCATCGGGCAGATCATCCAAAACAGGCATGCTGGCTACGACCTCTCCGGTCTTCATGTCGAGCGCAAGAAGCTTAACGGGGTCTGCGTTGTCGGTGAAGAGTACAAGGTTTGGTGTCAGTGTGGGCGAGCAGCCACCACCCCAGGCAAGGCCGCCGCCGGTAGTCTTATCGCCATCATGACTGACCTTCGCACCGACACTCTCATATGGCGTGCACCACACAACGTTCACACCTTCTTCCGCGCGCAACAGATAGCAGTTCTGGTTCGTCAGAATGACCGCACCGTCTTTGGAGGCAGCAATGCCGTTTTCTGCGCCCTCGCCAAGGGGCAGCCCGTAAACAAAGACAGCCTTTGAAAGATCGGTTTGTTCGCCATTCAGAATCGATTCTATCGCTGTGTGGGCAATGTAGCCGAGAACACCCTGCTGCTGCCGCTCGGGATAGATTCGGAAGCCGCCGGTGGCGAACCAAAGGTTTCCGTCGTAGTCAAAGACCACGGACAGAAGATTCTGTGTCAGCTCTTTGCCGAGCACGGTCTCAGCAGCTGCCTTGATATCGATATCCAGAACCTTTTCAAATTCCGGAATGACGCTGCCATCTTCCTCTGTCGTACGCAGTATCAGTACATGGTTGTTGCTCGTCGGGCAGACGACACGGTTTTTAGAGTCAAGGAATGTGTAGGAACTCTGGATGACGTAACCGCCGCCATCATGTTGCATCGGTGAAAAATAGCCGAGCGTCTTCGTCTCTGTTGCATTTAGATCACGGATGGCGATGCCGCCGAGCAGTGGCACGACCGCGTGACCGTAGTTGTCAAAGTAAATCGCGGGTGAGGCGTTCGGGTTCGTTGTCTCAAAGGAAACATTGATTTCCGGATAGATGCCGAGCGGCAGAATTTCATCCGTTGAGTCGGTGTTGTAGCCGTCGTGATGGATGTTTGCATCACTTTTTGCCATATAAGGGTTTTCATCCACGTGTTTGGGTTGTAAAGCCTTCACGGGCAGTGCACCGGATAACGGTGCAGAAGATGTTGTTTCGTCCTCTGCCGGTATGGGCGTTCCACCACAGGCCGCCATAGACAGGCACAGTGTTCCCGCCAGAAGAAAGCTAAATACAGAATAAATCTTTTTTCTCTTTTTCATCAATAATCCTCCTCATTGTTATGTTTGTTGTGATCCGCTCGGAATAAGGCAGACGTTTTTTTCCCATCTAACCATGTAGAAAGTCCCTGCTGAAACGCTTCTTCTGTTATTGGCTCTAACAGAAAATAGTCTACACGCAGCCGAAACGCATGCAGGGAAAAATCCAGATCGCTGCACCAGATGATGCGCATTTCGGGAAAAAGCGTCCGCAGATGCTCCACCGCATTCAACCCTGCTACCCCCGGAAGTGCGATCACAGTGCAGGTTGGCGCATTTATACGCGCCACATCAAAGAACAACTCCTGCCCACGGTAACAGTCCATTTTGGGAAACAGACCGCGTTCAAAGCAGAACCGTGAAAGCTGCTCTATATAAAAGGCTTCCTGTGTTTCACTACTTGTCAGCACGGCAATGTGGTACACGGCACTCCCTCCTTTCTGCCGTCATTGATGCTTTCTGCTTGTCAGTATACGGATATGCAAACGCTTTTCAAGCCGTTTGGCACGAAACCCTCAATTCCGTCACGAAATCTGAGTTTTTCATTGTGCCGGTGTTGGACAGGTATGATATAATTTAGTTGGAATTTTTTACAAAGGAGTCAGTCCGATATGAGAATAGCAATAGTGGATGATATCGAGACCGAACGTGCGCTGTTGAAAATGCGGCTTGAGCGACAGCTGAGCTTGTACGGTGTAGAGACGGAGATCTTAGAATTTGATAGCAGCGAGAGCTTTCTCGCAGCAGAAAAAGAACGGCACTTTACTGTGGCATTTCTGGACATTTACATGAAAGGATTAAGCGGCATGGATGCCGCAAAGGAACTTCGGAAGACGGATGCAGACTGCTTTCTGATCTTCACCACAACATCTACCGATCATGCACTGGAGGGCTTTCAGGTGCGGGCATTTCACTACCTCGTGAAGCCCTTTTCCGAGGGAGAACTTGCCGCTCTGCTTGCTGAAATGCTCACTAAACTTCCGCGTCCGGAGCCGATTCTGACGGTGAAAGTCAGTGGCAGCGACGTTCGCCTTCGCTATAGGGACATTATCTTTGCCGAGCATTTTGCCCATATGATCAACATTCGCACGACTGCCGGAAAAACGCTTGCCACGCGGCAAAGCTTTAAGGCATTTACCGAGCCGCTGAAAAAAGATCCACGCTTTTTTGTCTGCGGCCGCGGTACGATTGTCAATTTAGAACATGCCGCTGATTTTCAGGCCGCCGCTTTCTGCATGACCGACGGCAGCCGCGTATATGTCAACCAGGAACTTTTGAAGCCTGCCAGGCAGGCATTTATGGAATTTCTGCTGCAAGGGGGTGTATGAGATGAAAGATATTCTGCGTCCGATTCTGGAGCTGTCCGTCGTACTCCCCGGTCTTTTACTTGCATATTTCCCTGTAAAATCCTATCTGAAGCAGTCCCCCGGAAAGCTTGCCGCCCGGATTCTCCCCCTGATGGCAGGATTATGTATCGGTGGTGGGATCGTCTGCTATCAGTTGCATGCTTCCACTGCGTCTGCCCTGGCAGGGATCACATTGCTTGCAATTGGGCTATATACCGGAACACTCCAAATCTCCCGCTGGAAATCCGGAACAATTGCACTGACTGTCTGCGCAGTATTTGCATGCATCAACAGCTTGTCCCGGGCTATCAGCGCTGCGATTGCTCTGCATATGCAGCTGCCATCGGACGAACCGTGGTTCTGCCTTGCAGCCTGTGTATTATATAATGTTGTTTGCTGGATTTTCGTGCTGGCTGCGTTCTATCCGTCAACCCATGCAGTGCGTGTGATGGTTGAGGACGATAATTTTGCGCAAACGTGGTATGTGTTCTGGGTTTTGCCGCTGGTGTTCATTTTTTTGAACCTTTTTATGATTCCGCGCTATCAGACGACACTTAGGATCGGTCGTGTATTGCAGGGATATATTGTGATAAGTATTGCACTTCTTTTGCTTTTGCTCTGGTTCAACGCAATTTTCCTGTTAATGGCCACCAGTCTCAACCGCAACGCGAGACTACAGCAGGAAAACCAGCTTCTTTTCATGCAGCAGCAACGCTATGAGAATCTCAAAGCTGCCATCGAAGAAGTGCGGCAGGCGCGGCATGATATGCGCCATCAACTGAATCAAATTACCGCACTGGCTGAGACCGGCGATATGGAGGGATTGAAAAGCTACCTTGAAAAAACCATTTCCCGCATCCCGAATCTCGGTATACACTTCTGCGAAAACCGCGCAGCAGATAGCGTCATCGGCTATTATTGTGCCCTGGCAAAGCGCGAAGACATTCCCTTTTGTGCAAAGCTCGATCTGCCGCAGACTCTTCCGATCGATGAGATCAACATGTGTCTGGTCTTGTCCAACTTGTTGGAAAATGCGCTCGAAGCCAGTATCCGCACTGCACCAGACAGACGGCAGATTAAAATCACTGCATATCTGCATGCCGGGCGGCTGCTTCTGATCGAAGTTGAGAATGCCTATGACGGCGAAATCAGGGAGAAGGACGGTGTTTTTCAATCCTCCAAACGAAAGGGAAACGGCGTCGGCATCCAGTCAATCCAACATATTGCAGAAAAAAGCGGCGGTGCAAGTACGTTTGCCTGTCAGAATGGTGTTTTCTCCGCTAAAGTTATGCTCTGCGGCTAAATGCACATTTCTGCCGGCCGGATCGCTATGATGCATGCAGACACTGCGTGGTACACACGGAAGAAAAGGAAGATGCCATTTAACAGCTGATCAGGTGCTCCTGCTACACCGTGTACCGCATTGATGTAGAGCATCGCGTGGAGACTTGGCAGGATAAGCCCTTTGTGCTGATGAGTGTGGCAGAGGGAGAAGGTACCCTGAACGGCATCAGACTGAAAAAGGGAGATCATCTGATTCTGTCCGATGGATATGGGAAGGTGGAATTACAGGGGAAGCTGCAGATCATTGCGTCGACGATTTAGAAAATTCAATCAGGTACGTCTGAAGCATACGGCAGAAGAATCGAAAGTTTTTCTGCCGTATTTATTTGTAAATCCTAAGGGTGCATTTTAGCGCAATGACGATAGGGAGACACAGAGAAAGGTAATCAAAAAACTATAAAATATCTAAGTAAATAATGCAAAATGTCAAAGTAGAAAAAATTTTCCTTATGCTAAGATGAAAATAGTAAGACACATAGGGAGGAAAATATATGGCATTGTATATCGGAACAAATTATCATCCACATGATTGGACTGAAAAACGGTGGAAAGAGGATATATGTCTGATGAAAGAAGCCGGTTTTAACACGGTCAGACTTGGACATTTATGTTGGGATAGTTATGAACCGGAGGAAGGTGTTTACACGTTTGAATGGTTCGATGAGGTGATGGATTTGTTTTCAAAAGCAGGAATCAAAGTTGTATTGGATGTTTCTATGCATCCAGCACCGAGATGGGTACATAAGCTTTGTCCGGGTTGCAGAATTTATAATAAAAGCGGAATAGAACAGGATAGTCTGACTCGTTATATGGAAGATGTATCTGATCCTGCTTATCAAAAATATGCATTGCGATTTGCACGCATTTTGGTGAGAAGGTATAAAGATCATCCTGCGTTATTAGCCTTTGGCTTGTGCAATGAACTGGGAGCGGGATTTATTTCATATTCTCCGGAGGCACAATACAGATTTCAGAATTGGTTGAAGAAAAAATATCATACGATCAATAAATTGAATGAAACATGGGCAACACAACGTTGGAGCAGAAGATTTAACAGTTTTGACGAGATTATGCTTCAGGAGAATGAAATTTCCATAGGTCCCCCGGAGGGATGGCTGGATATGAGACGCTTTTTTTCGGATGGAATCGGCAATTTTATTGTGCGTTTGAAGGAGACTGTGGAGGAAAATGCCCCCGGCGCTTTGCACTCTTCCAATCATTATGCAGAGAAAGACAGCCTGGGATTTGATTATCTGCAATATGCAGACCACTTTGTGGATTATCCAGGCATCGGACTGTATCCCGGGTATGAACCGGGAAATTCTCACAAGTGGAGGAGCATGCTGGCATGCTATATGCAGCGCGTTGCAGAAACCGGACGTCCCATGTGGTGCCTGGAATTTCAGACAGGAAGTGCAGGGCTTTCACATGGACCGTATGGCATCAACCGCATGCATATTCTGCTTTCTTTGCTGTATCGTTCCCAGATGGTGCTTGGATGGACTTTTCGTAGTATGTTAGGTGGAGAAGAACAATATTTGTATGGAATGCTTGGTCATGACGGTGTCCCGGGAGCAAATTACGAGGAATACCGACAGGTAGCAAGAGATTTTAAAAAACTGGAAAAATATGCATTTCCATATTTGCCGGAGCCGGAAATCGGTGTTGCGTATAGTTATGACAATATGTTGGTAATGCAGTATAGCCCGGCACAGTATAGAACTTCTTACCAGGAACAGGTAATGGAAGCATTACAATGCTTTGATAAACAAAATATAGACTATAATATTGTGGATTTACGAAATATAAAAAAGCACTATAAATTATTGATTATACCTGGATATGCGATGATGAGCAGGGAGGCTGCAGAAACGATACGAACTTTTGTAGCAGATGGGGGAACTGTGGTGATGACAGGATATTCTGCTATGACAGATGAAACCGGCAAGGTGTTCGCGGAACCACATCCCGGATATCTGGCAGATGTTTTCGGAATTCGAGTAAAAGGATATTTGCGTACAGAAGAGGGTGAAAAAACTCTGACCTTAAAGTTTGAAGAACAGGAAGTAAAAACGGATCTTCAATATTATGAAGAATTGGAGTTGAATACAGCGGAATGTATTGCTGAGTTGAAGGAACAGAAGATTTGTGGAATATCTCGCAATTTTTATGGAAAAGGATGTGCTTATTATATGTCTGTGGAAGCAGAACATAGACTTTTAGGTCAATTAATTAAAAGTATATCGGAGAAAGCAGGGTTGGCAACGCCAATATATACACCGGAAGGTGTTGTGGGAAGAAAGATTGCCGAAGGTCAATATTTTTATGTGAATACGTTGCAAACCCCGGTGACGGTGAAGATACAGAAAAACGGACATGGCGTTTTACATAACAAAGTTTATTCAAAAGAAATAGTGTTAGATCCTTTTGACGGAGAATTGATTGTAGAAAACAATTAAAAATCACATGGTGAAAACTTAAAAATCCCCGGTTGAGACAATGGGGAAAAAGCAGGATAATCAAACTATAAAAACGAAGCTTCGAAAAAATAGGGAAGGAGAAGAAAAATGGCAGCAAAGACGGCAAAATTTCAGCAAGAAAAGCGGGGTGTCGAAAAAAAATGGCTGCACAATATAAGAAAGTACTGGCAGTATTATCTGATGGTTTTGCCTGGACTGATTTATTTTATTATTTTTAAGTTTATACCTATGTTTGGCAGCGTAATTGCCTTTCAGGATTATAACGTCATGGGTGGAATTTTTCACAGTCCCTGGGTAGGCTTGAAACATTTTAAAGCATTGTTTCAATACCAGGACTTCAGCAGAATTCTTGTGAATACTATATTCCTTGGATTTTGCAAGACGATTTTGATTTTTCCGATTCCTATTATTCTATCCTTAATGCTGAATGAAGTCAAAAATTTGAAACTTAAAAAAACAATTCAGACGGCAATTTACATTCCGTATTTTATTTCCTGGGTTATTGTTGGCGGATTGATTTTTGACATTTTCGGTATCGGAGGATTGTTTAACAACATCAGGAATGTGCTGGGATTGGATTCTGTTCTCGTGATGCAGAAAGAATCCTGTTTTCGCCCGATTTACATTATTTCCTCCATATGGAAAGAATCCGGATGGGGAACAGTTGTCTATCTGGCGGCTATGAGTGGAATTGACCCGACTTTGTATGAATCGGCGGCCATGGATGGAGCATCCAGACTTCAGAGAATGCGATATATTACATTTCCACTGCTGATTCCTACGATTGTGACATTATTCCTCCTGAATATAGGAAGCTTTTTGGATCTGGGATTTGATCAGGTATTTAATTTGCAGACACCGATGACTTATAGTGTTAGCGATATTTTTGACACTTATGTGTACAGAGTAGGTATCCAACAGGCACAATACAGTTTTACAACGGCAGTTGGACTTTTCCAATCTGTGGTGGGCCTGATTCTGGTGTTGATTTTTAATAAGTTGTCACAAAAGACAACGGAAGGGGGGCTGCTGTAAACATGAAGGTAAAAGAATCATTAAGAGACCGTATTTTCTACTATGTGGTTGTAACGATTTTAATCATGCTGGCAATGGTTGCGGTAATACCTCTTGTAACAGTACTTGCTTTGTCTCTGAGTTCTAAGGCAGCTGCGGATATGAATATCGTAAATCTTTGGCCGGTTGGGTTTACCCTTGCTTCCTGGAAGTATATTCTGACGAATGAAGGAATCTGGAGATCTTTTTTCATTACTGTGGGTGCTACAGTAATAGGCGTTCTGTTAGCACTGACGATTACGTCGCTGATGGCGTATCCGTTGTCGAAAAAGGAATTCAAAGCCGGTAGGATTTTGATGATTATGGCAATGATTACGATGGTTTTCAAAGCACCGGTAGTACCATACTTTTTAACCTTAAAAAATATTGGCTTGTTTAATAACCCGTTGGTATTATTTTTGCCGCAGATATTGACTGCTTATAATATGATTATTATGAGAAGCTTTTTTCAGGCATTTCCGTCTGAAGTTGAGGAAGCGGCATTGATAGACGGTGCAGGAAGATTCAAATTGTTTTACTCCATTGTGCTGCCTTCTTCAAAAGCAGTATTAGCTACCGTGGGATTGTTCTATGGAGTTACGATCTGGAACCAGTTTCAACACCCGATGATGTTTATTCAGGATTCGAAATTGTTCCCGTTACAGATGAAAATTCGTCAGATGATCAGTAATGGAAGTGAATTGAGGAGCCTTGCATCGATGGTAGGAGTAAATTACTCTGACAGAACATTGCAGTCAGCAGCAGTTGTGTTTGCTATTCTGCCGATAATAGCAATATATCCATTTTTGCAGAAATATTTTGCAAAAGGTGCGATGCTTGGGTCTGTAAAGGGATAATAAGAATTGGCCGGAGAAATAATAAAAATACAAAAACTTTAAAAAGAAGTCAGGAGGAATTTTATGAAAGTAAAGAAAATGATTGCATTATTAACTGCGGGAGCGATATCTGCGTCTGTGTTGACCGGTTGCGGGAATGCACAGAGTGGTGATGTAGCAAACGGCGAAGGAACATCAAAAACGGAAATTGCGGATAATTCCGGGGATGAACTTCCGGATGTGGAACTGTGGAACTGTATGACTGGTCTCCCGGTGGAAAAGGACAGTCCATTATATAATTTGTATAAAGAGAAAATTGGCGTAGGAATTGTACAGCCATATGTGGAATGGAATGGAGGAAGTACATACCAGCAGCAATTAAATCTGAAGATTTCTGCCGGAGAGATGCCGGATATTTTTTACCCGGTTAATGGTATGGAAGTAAATCTGATCAAAAATGGAGCATTGCTGGATTTGACAGATATTCTTCCTGAAAAAGCGCCCCACTTATGGGAGAGTATTCCGGAGGAGGTCTGGGATATTATAAGAACCTATGATCCTACAGGAGAGGGTAGAATATACGGAATACCAAATGTCAGAGATATGAGCTTATATGCAGGATTAATCCGTCAGGACTGGCTGGATAAGCTGGGACTTGAAATGCCGACAACACAGGAAGAATTTGTGGAAGTTTTGAGAGCATTTAAAAATGATGATCCCAACGGAAATGGACTGCAAGATGAAATTCCCACGGGAGGAAGACAGGAAGTAAAATGGATGGATCAGCTGTTTGCTATGTATGGAATTGCTATGCAGGAAGGTTCTCCCGACTGGGATGTTTATGATGGTGAACTGACTTATTCTGCTGTGACACCGAATATGAAAGATGCACTTGCCTTTATCAGCGAACTGTATAAAGAAGGATTAGTGGATCCGGAGACTTTGTTGAATGATAAGGCTGCATGGGAAGGAAAAATTAATTCTGACAGAGTTGGTGTATGTTTCCACTGGGCAGAGAGTGCAGCCACCTTTGCGGAATCTATGAAAGCAGCCACCGGCACCGAACCGGAATGGGCGGTTCTTCCTGCAATCAGCGCACCGGGATATGAAGGATTCTATACAGAAAAGCAGTGTATCGGTTTCCAGTGGGTGGTTAAAAACACAGATGATGAAGCAACTATTGATGCCATTATGAAGGTATTGGATGCATGCGGAAATAAAGATCTGTGGCTGGATTTTTATTACGGAGTAGATGGAATGCATAGTGAGACGGTAGATGGAAAACGGGAGAAAAAACCGGAAGATCCTTCTACACAGCAAAATATGGTATTGAAGCCCTGGGATAACCTGATCGATCTGGATTTTAAAATTCAACTTATTGAGGAAACTAAAACAGACGACCGTGCATGGGCATTGGATCAGGCGGTCTGCGCTATGAAAGAAGCACAGAAGTATGGAAAAGTTGTTGCAGGTGATGGTATGCCGACCAGCATTTATGATGGGTATGCGGATATTTTAAATAAGACGTTGTATGTAGAATATGCATCTAAGATTATTGTAGGTGAATATGATATTGATAAATTTGATGAATTCGTAGAGAGATGGTATGCATCCGGAGGCGAAGAGGTGACGCAGGCGGCAAGAGCCTGGTACGCATCAGAGCAGAAATAAAAAAAGAAATAAAAATAGGAAACCGAAGCGGACAGACAGAGTGATTGTCCGTTTCGGTTTTGCAATTCCGAAAGTTGTGAAGGTAATAGGAAGGGAAAAATATGTCAATACCGTATTTAAAAGATTGTAATGGAAAAAAGCTGTTAGTGGTACAAGGAAAACCGTTTATTATGCTGGCAGGAGAAGTGCATAATTCCAATTCCTCATCGTTGGAGTACATGGAAGGAGTATGGGAGCAGGCAGAAGCATTGGGAATGAATAGTCTTTTGGTCCCGGTAACATGGGAGATGATAGAGCCGGAAGAAGGAGAATTTGATTTCTCTGTAGTAGATGGGTTGATGGAGCAGGCAAAAAGAGAAAAGAAAAAACTTGGAATCTTATGGTTTGGAAGTTGGAAGAATGCGGAATGTAGATATGTGCCTGCATGGGTTAAGAAAGATTTGAAACGATTTCCGAGAGCTCAGATCGTAAAAGGAGAGAATCAGACCCGACTGGAATTCAGAGATAATCGTCCATACACGACATTATCATATTTGTATGAAACGACAAGGGATGCAGATGCAAGGGCTTTTGGAAGGTTAATGGCACATATTCGCGAAGTTGACAGTCAGGAAAATGCAGTAGTGACCGTTCAGGTGGAGAATGAAACCGGGATATTGGGAGCGGCAAGGGAACATTCAGATATAGCAGATGCTTTGTTTGAAGGAAGTGTTCCGGAGGAATTTGCTGCGTATATGAAAGCACATACAAATACTATGACAGAAAATGTGCGGAAAGAAGTAGAGACCGGGAAAAACAGAGGCACCTGGAAGGAAGTATTTGGAAATGTCGCAGAAGAAATTTTCAGTGCGTATTATATTTCTCGTTTTACAGAGGTTGTTGCGGCAGCAGGAAAGCGTGAATATCCGCTTCCGATGACAGTAAATTGCTGGCTGGATAAGAATGGTGAAGAAGCCGGACGGTACCCCTCAGGCGGTCCTGTATCAAAAATGCATGAAGTATGGGATTTTTGTGCGCCATCTATTGATGTGTATTGCCCGGATATATATGTTCCCAATTTTTGCGAAGTCTGTGAAGAATTTGTTCGTAGAAACCGGCCACTATATATTCCGGAATGTGCAACCCACAGTTATGCCGGGGCAAGGCAGGTATATACCATCGGACATTTTCATGCGGTATGCTATGCACCTTTTGGTTTTGAAGATATGGGCAAACCAATGACGGCACATCAGGGGTATCTTTTTGGCATGGATGTGACGGATCCGGCATTGAATGTATCTCAGAATATAGAAGAATATGCATGGTATACTAAAACACTGCGTGAAATGATGCCATTATTGACAGAAAAATACGGGACGGAAAATCTTCAGGCAATAAGCAGTGAATGTGGTGCATCCGAAATGGTATTCGATTCCGTTGGAATAAAAGCAAATTTCGTAAATCCGGAATTGACAATGCAAAATGGAGTGTGCATGGCATTAAAAACCGGGGAAGAAGAGTTTTACCTGTTGGCAAATCATTGTAGTCTGAGCTTTTTTTCAGCTGCTTCCAATCAGCCGAACATAGATATACTTTTAATGGAAGAAGGCAGATTTGAAAATGAGTCCTGGAGACCGGGAAGAAGACTGAATGGTGATGAAACGGTCTTTATGCAGTATGACAGACCTGTTTTATTAAGAGTGCAGTTATTTGTGTATTCATAACAAATAAGCAGTTTGAGAAGGATATCGGAGCGTGGATCAGCACCGGCCGGAAAGGATTTGTATTTGCCGGCACTGGGAGATATTATGAAGGTAAGAGAACAATAAAAAGAGGTTTCCAATGAAAAAAATAATTCGAAATATGAAAATTCATAATAAAATGATGATTTGTTTTCTTGCAGTCTGTCTGATTCCGGTGACGGCAGTAGGTACACTGGTCTATAATTTTTCAGCACGCAGTCTGGAGGAAACATCCATGGAATATGCCTCCGTGTTTAATTCGCAGATAGTTAATAACCTGAATAATTTTTTGAATGAATATGATAGAATAACGAAGTCTATGCTGACAGATGAAGAAGTGATAATCAGTCTCGGAACGCCCAATCAATCTTTGTCTGAAAGAATAGATCAACAGATATATCTTCGGAAAGTTATGATGCGTCTGGTAACCTTGAAACCAGATATTGAAGGAATTGCCATGGTGACGGAATATGGAGAGTTTTATCAGTTTAATCAGGAAAATGCTTCTATGAACTGGGACGAAATGGTACAAGAGTCGTGGTATCAGGATATTCTGGAGTGTAAGGACACTTTATACATTACAGAAGCACATAATTGTACCTATTATGATAGACAGCAGGATCGGATTGTGGTAACGATTGCCAGAAAAATCTATGACTATGGAGGAAAATTTATAGGAATCGTTTTAATTAATATTGATCCCTCTGAACTCGTTGAATTGAATGACGATTTTCTTTTGGCACGGAATAATTATAATATTATTATCAATGTGACAAATGAAAATGGCAGAATTCTGTATGATTCGGATGTAAGCAGCGGCTTAACTACATGGCAGCAGGCAATGCAGAAAGAATCACCGTTATATAATAAAAATCCTGAGGATTATATAGTTATGTCCAATGAGACGGATCGAGGACATTTGCAGGTAAATGCCATCATTCCCAGAAGCCGTTTTCTGATGAAAATTAAAAAAATCCATTATGTTACAGTAATCGGGCTGATGGTGTGTGCAGGGGGAGCAATTGCGGTTTCCTGGTTTTTAAGCAGAACACTGTCAAAGCCTATGAAAGATCTTCAAAAGAGCATGAAACAAGTGGAAGAGGGCAATTACCAGATGATGCTTCGCGGAGAAAGTGAAGATGAAATGGGATGTCTGATCAGAAGCTATAACAATATGGTAAGACAAATCCGAGTTCTGATCGAGGATGTTTATCTGGCAGAGATTAAACAGAAAAATGCAGAGTATCGAGCACTTCAAACACAGATTAATCCGCATATGCTCTATAATACTCTGGAGTCTATACGGATGCAGGCTTTAATGCAGGGGGCGGATGAAACGTCAGAGATGATTAAAATGTTATCCAGAATGCTTCGAATGACACTGGACTGTAAAAAAAGTGTAGGTACTGTTCAGGACGAGCTTGAATACACAGAAACGTATACACAGCTTATTAATATTCGTTATAGGGACAGGTTCTCTTTAAATATTGATATTCCGCAGGAGATACGCAGTCATTCTATTATTTCATTGGTGTTTCAGCCAATTGTTGAAAATTGCATTGAACATGGGTTTCGGAATAGAAAAGTATCTATGCAAGTATGGATTAGTGGGCGATTTACCGGGAATAATGATATTTCGTTGGAAATCCGGGATGATGGATGCGGTATGAGTCCGGAGCGAATGGCAGAGATCAATGCAAAAATCAATATGAGTGACTGGAAAGAGATTAATGTTACGGACAAACAGGATGAGAAGAGAACGAGTATAGGATTGAAAAATATTGCGGAGAGAATTTATCTGCATTATGGCAATCAAGGCTATCTGAAAATTTTGTCCAGTAATGAAAGGGGAACAGTGGTAGAAATCAGAATCCCCGGAGGCGAGAAAGAGAGGGAGAAAATCAGTGAGAGTAATATTACATAATCCACTTTTGGCAGGATTTTATCCTGACCCTTCCATATGTCGTGTGGAAGATGATTTTTATATGGTAACGTCATCTTTTTCCTACTTCCCGGGAGTGCCGATTTTTCACAGCAGGGATCTTGCACACTGGGAACAAATAGGGCATGTACTTGATCGCCCGGAACAGCTTTCAGTTGGCCCGTTTGAAATTTCCGGTGGCATTTTTGCTCCAACAATTCGATGGCATGAAGGAGTATTTTATATGATCACAACGAATGCCAGTGCTAAAGGAAATTTTATTGTAACTGCATATAAACCGGAGGGCCCATGGTCAGAGCCACATTGGCTTGAAGAAGCAGAAGGAATAGATCCTTCTCTGTTCTGGGATGATGACGGAACTTCATATTATGTTGGTACGTCTGAGGCAAAACCGGAAAATAACGGGAAACCGATGATCTGGATATCCCAAATCGATTTAAAATCTTTTCGGCTTATAGGAGAAAAGATATATTTGTGGAGTGGATCACGTGAGGAACCGGCATGGCCGGAGGCTCCGCATATTTATAAAATTAATGGCTACTATTATTTGATGATAGCGGAAGGCGGAACGGAGCATTTTCATTCGGAGTCTATTGCAAGAGCGGAGAGAATTACAGGACCATATCATTCATATCTGGGTAATCCTATTCTGACGCAGAGACATCTTGGAAAAAATGCGGAGATTGTAAGTACCGGTCATGGAGATCTGATTCAGTTAAAAGACGGTTCATGGTATATGGTTTTTCTGGCATCCCGTCCTTATGGGGGATATCATAAAAATCTGGGAAGGGAGACTTTTATTGCTCCTGTTGTGTGGGAAGATGGCTGGCCGGTGGTCAGCCCCGGAACAGGCAGTATTCAATTTGAGTACGAAGGACCGGAACTGCCTGTATTTGAAGCAGGGGCGGAACGTATAAAAGATGATTTTGATGAAGAAAGGCTTTCATATCAGTGGAATTTCCTCGGAACACCGGACAAAGATACTGTCAGGATAGAAAATAGCCATTTGAAAATCAAACTTTATGATAAACCTATAGGAAAGGGTATCATGAAATATGCGGGAGAATCTTTACGTCCGGTTCAACCACAGTCAATTGGATTTCTTGGGAGACGTCAGCAACATATGTCTTTTGTGGCAGGAGCCAAACTTTGTTTTGTGCCAAGGGAAAATCAGACGGCGGGAATGGTCATTCTGCAAAATAAACATCAGCAAATGCGAATAGAACTTGGAAGACGGGAAAACGGTGAAACAGTGGTCCGTGCATTGCAGGCATATCATTCGCTTGAGGCGTCTTTGGTCAGTAAAAAAAGTACGGCAGAACTTTGTGAGATAATTTTAAATGAGAAGGAATGGAACGAACCGGAAGCGATTTTGGTGATGGAGGCCCAGGGACAGGAATATACTCTTTCCGTTGTGGATTCACAAGGCAATAAGATAAAGATGGCAGTTTTGGACGGTGGTTACCTTGGAAGTGAAACTGCAGGTGGTTATGTAGGAAGTTATATCGGTATGTTTGCGAGTGGAAACGGGACAGCATATGATGATTATGCAGAGTTTGATTGGTTTTTCTACGAAGGAAGAAATGAAGGGGAAAGGTAATGTATCGCATATTGATAGTAGATGACGAAGAGTTGATTGCAGATGGACTTAAGCTTCTGATTGAGCGTGGCCTGCCTGATTGCAGAGTGATTGCAACAGCTTATGATGGAACAGACGGATACCGGATTGCTTTGAAGGAAAAACCAGACATTGTTCTTACAGATATAAGAATGTATGAGATGGATGGAATAGAGATGATCCGGAAGCTGAAGGAAGAAGGGGTGGATGCCAAATATGTTATTTTAAGCGGATATGCGGAATTTGAATATGCAAAACAAGCTATCATCCTTGGCGTTGAAGATTACATAACTAAGCCGGTGGAAGAGGACGAATTGTATCGGATTATTGAAAAGGTATGTGCCAGCATTTTGGAGGAAAAACAGCATACAAGTCTGGTGGAAGAATTGCAGGAGACCGTCGGAGAATATTCCCAGAGCATGAAAGAATATTATTTGAGGGATATTCTCGAAGACAGAAAGGTTTCAATGGAGCATTTGCAGATTCAGCAGATGGATTTTTTCCGAAATCAATCTTTTCTATGTGCCGTTTTCGAGTTTAATAGTGGAAATCCGGAAAGCCGGTCGGAAATAGTGACAGATATTTATAACGATTTACAGAAACAATGTCAGATAATTATTGGAAATCAATATGATTTCGAAGTTTTGCCGGAATATAAGAAAAATCAATGTGTTGTAATTTTAGGTTCCCCAAAACAAACGGAATTACGAAAAGTAAAAACGCTTATGAGTAAAATACGTTTTTTTAAACAGGAACAGGGCGAGGCGATGGGAACGGTATGTACCGGAATAGGATTGTGGCATAAGAAAACCTGCGGTATAAAGAAATCTTATGAAGAAGCAATGTGCGCTTTAAATTACAAGATGGTAAACGGACCGGAGAGCTCCACAAGCTATGATGAAATTCGTAATATTGATTTAAAACCTGCACAGATTTCAGAAAAAGAAATGTTGGAGTTGGAAAAATGTATCAATGAGATGGATAATGAGGGATGCAGGAGAGTTATTGAAAAGATATTTCAAAATATAAAGGAAGATAGAAAATTAAGCCCGGATAATTTGCAGATAATTGCATTGAATTTGATTCTTTTAGGAATACGCAAAATGCCATTTATGCAGATCCAGATGAATGAATATTTTGGGAAAAATATTTTATCTTTGGAAAGTATCTCCAAATTCAGTACAATGGAACAGTTCCAAAACTGGATTATTAATGTGATATGTGGTATGAATGAATTGATGCTGAAACAGAATGTTTCCGAAAAACGAGATGTGGTCAAAGAAGTCCGGGAATATATTAATAAAAATTATAATCAGGAAATTTCCCTTGCTGATATTTCGGAAAAGTTTTTTATCAATCCATATTATTTCAGCCAATTATTTAAGAAAAAAACCGGAGAAACATATCAGAATTATCTTACCGGAGTACGAATTTCCAGAGCAAAAAAGTTACTGGAAGAGACGGATTTGAAAATATACGAAATCAGCGAAATGATTGGTTATATGGATGTCAATCATTTCAGCCAAGTGTTTGAAAAGAAAGAGGGAGTAAAGCCGAGCAGCTATCGGAAAGCACATCTGCAATAACCGCAATTCTGATATTAGGGTTTGCGAAGCATGGCTTATCCTTCCTCAATCCTTTCAATTTTAAACACATTCAGCGTATCCACATCCGGGCAAGCAAAGATAGCGGTTCCCTTCGGATTTCCGGGGATTTCTCCACCGTACCGGAGAATGTCTACATAAGGGAACGCCACATGCATTGCCATGGGGCACAGGTTGCCGCGTTCTGTGTCAAAATCATAAGAATCGCCGATCTTATGTCCCCTGTGGCAGCCTTTTGTTCCTTTTTGGTCAATTAATGTAATCTGAATTCTGGGTCTGCTCATTCGTCCAATACCTCCAGACAGGTTTCTAAGGGGATTCCCTTGAATTTATCTGCATTCTCCGCATTTTTCATAATCATTGTCCGTACGGCATCCATTGCTTTATGTGTTGCGGTCTGCAAAGTCTCACCGTTCAATATTTGGGCCATAAAGATGGCAGAGAAGATATCGCCGGTACCCGGAAAACGAACCGGAATCTCATCAAAATCAATTCGAAAATACTTATTTTCTATATGGTCATACCCCATTACAGCTTTATGCACGGAGTCTTTTACAATCGCACTGGTAATCACTACGGACTTTGCGCCCAGTGTCCGCAGTGCACCGATCATTTTATGATATTCTTCCTCGGTGATGCCGTCTGCTTCATAGGCGGTTCCCGTCAGATAACAGGCTTCCGTGTAATTGGGTACAATATAATCTGCCACGGAGATCAGCTTTCGCATCAGTTCCACTGTTTCTTCCGACATGCCGTTGTACAGCTTTCCGTCATCGCCCATGATGGGATCGGTGAATACAGTAACACCTTTGGCTGCATTCTCGCTGCAGAAATCCGTGATCATCTGCGTCTGTTCTTTGGATACGATAAAACCGGTGGAGATGGCATCAAACTGAAAATCAAGAGCCTTCCATACACCCAAAGTATTTTTCATATACTGTGTGGTATCCAGAATGTCGAATTTTCCGTAATCCAAAGTATTGGATACGATTGCTGTGGGGAGATTGTAAGTCTCGTATTTCAGATAGGATAATACCGGAAGCATTGCGGATAATGCCACTTTGCCGTATCCCGCCAGATCGTTGATCAATAACACCTTTTTAGCCATTTATTTTCTCCTGTGCTCTCTGTAGTTTGCCGGACTTGAGTTTTATTATATACACTTAACGATTCGTGCGCAATATAGTATAATGAGCGCAAGAGAGCCAACATGCTTGCATGATTGGCGAACGGCGAATTTGATCACGATAGCTGCAAAGCAGCGTAGAGCATCGAAGATGCGAATCGTGATATAATAAACTCACCGGACGAGGGAGATTGATGATGAACGATGCATGGTTAGATTTCGCAATTCGTATTCAAAGCATTGCGCAGGCAGGACTGCAATACGGAAAAGACAAATACGATATAGAACGTTATGAAGAGCTGCGCAGAATCTCGGCGGAGATGATTGCCGTAAGGACAGATATTCCCGTTACCAGGGTTTATGATCTGTTTTGCAACGAAACAGGTTACCAGACCCCAAAAGTGGATACGAGAGCTGCTGTATTTGTGGATGGGAAAATTCTGCTTGTTCATGAAAACAACGGTACATGGTCGTTGCCCGGCGGCTGGTGCGACGTTGACCAGTCGGTAGCTTCGAATACGGTAAAGGAAGTAAAAGAGGAAACGGGCTTTACCGTGACGGCGGAAAAGCTGATCGCTGTGCAGGACTGGCGGAAGCATAATGTGACAAACTATGCATACGGAGTGGTGAAAATCTTCGTGCAGTGCAAATACGAAAGCGGTGAATTTGAAGACAATATCGAAACGACCGGCATTGCATTTTTTGATGAGGACACGCTCCCCGAAAATCTTGCGGTGGAAAAATGCACCGGGGAACAGATACTGATGTGCTTTGAGGCACTGCGGAATCCGAATGCGCCGACCGCGTTTGACTAAAGTGTATTAAGCTGTTTTGCTTATGTGATAAAATCATCAAGATTCAATGAAAAGAGGGATTGATTTCTCAACCCCTCATAATGTATAATCTACTTAGAAAGGTGGTCGGAGGTGAAAATTCCGATTCGCCCTCAGTTAAATGTTAGAAAAGAAATAGCATTCACTTTGGTCGGTGGGATGCTATTTCTTTTTGGTATTATCGTCACCATGTCTGTCGATAAAAGATATTGATAAAAAAATAGACAATAAAAGAGTGAGTTATATCATGGACACAATCAGAGGAAAATTTTTTAAACAACATTTATTATCAGATCAATTCTTAGATCTGATCGAGAAGAATAAGCGCCCCATGGACGAGCTGATGTCCTATTATCAGTGTGCCATCATGGAGGTGGAGACGAAATTCAAGGTATTGAATCAGGAGTATTCCCTGGAATACGACCGCAATCCCATCGAAGGGATTAAGACCAGGGTCAAGTCTTATGACAGTATTCTGCGTAAGATCCGTCGGAAAAATATTCCCATGACGTTGGAAGGCATCGAAGAGAATATCCGGGATATCGCCGGGATCCGGGTCATCTGCTCTTTCCCGGATGATATATACGAGCTGGCGGAGAGTTTTTTACGACAGGATGACATTACCCTGATCGAGCGCAAGGATTATATAAAGAATCCCAAGGAGAGCGGTTACCGCAGCCTGCATCTGATCGTGCAGGTGCCGATCTTTTTACAGAATACGAAGAAACTGGTCTATGTGGAGGTGCAGTTCCGCACCATAGCCATGGATTTCTGGGCAAGCCTGGAGCACAAGCTACAGTATAAGAAAAACATCCCGGAAAGTCAGGCAAAGTTTTTAAAGGATGAGCTGTATGACTGTGCACAGCAGAGTGCGGCGCTGGATAAACGGATGCAGAATATCCGGAATGTCATTGCGGAGAGTGAGACTAAGGAAGAGGAAAAACAGGATTTCCTGCCGATCTTTTTGCGGGAAAACAAAGGGTAATTAAGCAGCCTGAAGGTATGTAGATGATGGAAAGGCGAGAAGAATTGTATGAAGATCAGAGATATTTTGAATAAAGATACAGCAACGATCTCTTTTGAGGTATTTCCTCCGAAGAAGAGTACGGATTTCGGAAATGTGGAGGTAGCAGCACTGGGGATCGCGGCATTGCAGCCTGCTTATATGAGCGTGACTTATGGCGCCGGCGGCAGTACCAAGGGACATACCATTGCTTTGGCAGGAGAGATTCAGAAGCAGCACAATGTGCCTACGGTAGCGCATCTGACCTGTGTCTGTGCTGACAGGAGCAGTATCGGCGCAGCTCTTACAGAAATGCAGGCAGCAGGGATCGAGAATATTTTAGCTCTGAGAGGAGATATTCCCAAGGATTTCGACGGAGAAGTATTTACAGATTTTACCCACGCATCGGATCTGGTGCGTTTTATTAAGGAAAGCGGAGATTTCTGCGTGGGCGGCGCCTGCTACCCGGAGGTGCATCCCGATTCTGCTAACAAAAATGCGGATATTCAGGGACTGAAGGCAAAGGTGGATGCCGGATGTGAGTATCTGACGACCCAGATGTTCTTCGACAACAATATCTTCTTCAACTTCATGTACCGTGTGCGGGAAGCAGGGATTACCGTGCCCATCGTTCCCGGCATCATGCCCATCACCCGTGGCGTGCAGGTGAAGAATGCCGTAAAACTGTCCGGTTGTAATGTGCCGGAACGATTCAAAAATATCGTAGACCGCTTCGGAGACAATCCGGAAGCCATGAAACAGGCGGGCATTGCCTATGCCACCGATCAGATCATCGATCTGCTGGCCAATGGCGTAAAACATATCCATGTCTATTCCATGAATAAACCGGATGTAGCAGCCGGGATCCAGGGGAATCTGTCGGAGATTCTGAAGGCCTGAGATAATGAACGCAAGTGAGCCAATACATTGACAGATGAAAAAGATGTACTATTATCTAAATGATGTCGGAGTCAAAAGCCCCCGACTTTGATACCTACGGATTGCTTCGTGCTACGCACTCCCACAATCCTACCCAATATTCGCATATCGTGGGATTATCATCCCACTTTTATGCTCATATCGGGGCGGGTCATAAGGTCTTTCACCCACCTATGAGCAAGCTCATGTGGGCTTAGATCTTTTGACCCAGGCATCTTATGATATCGTTAATTATAGAATCGGAGAGGGACAGATGTCAAATAATTTCCTGTGGAATCCGGGTGCAAAAGAAAACGGGAAAGAAACAGGGCAGAAAGAGTGGTGAAACGGGTGTACGCAAAGAAACCGGGACGAAACAGGAAGATTGACTTTTATCTGAAAAAACCGTATTATAAATAGTTAGAAATCTCAGTCTTGAAAGAGAGAAAAGAATGGAAAAAAGAAAGAAAAAAATTTCACGAATCTATATTGGAGCAGGCTGTATTACTGTGCTGATTCTTCTGGGAGTCGTGATCCACGGAGTGAAGCAGTTTACAGCAGAAAATGCAGATACAAAAAAGGGAATTGAATATATTCAGTCAAAGGAAAATGAAGAGGTCAAGGTGATCGAGCAGAAGATTGCCAGCCTGGAGGCAAAAGACCCGGCATCAGGGGATACAGAGAGAAGTCTGAAAGATCGTTTTTCAGGTGCAGTGGTGATGGGAGATTCAATCAGCAGTGGATTCAGTGAATATGACGTACTGAATGCCTCAAGTGTTGTTGCAAAGAGGGGGATACAACTGGATGGACTGGACGAGCAGATCAGTCAGGCAAAAAAACTGAACCCACAGGTCGTGTTCCTGTCGTATGGGATGAATGATGTGATCGCAACAGACGGAGATACAGAAGCGTTTCTTAAGAAATATGCAGCGGTGATCGAGTCGATCACGAAAGAGATGCCGTCCGTCCGTATTTATATTAATTCGATCTTTCCGGTCAGTGCATCTGCGGCTGAAAAAGAACCGGCACTGGCGAAAATTGCAGATTATAATACTGCATTGCAGGAAATGTGCGATGGAAAGCATTTGGGATTTATTGATAATACCGGACTTGTGCAGGAAAATTATTATGAAGAAGACGGGATTCATTTCAAGGCAGAATTTTATCCGGTCTGGGCAACGAATATGGCGGAGGTAGCAACATTATGACAAGACAGAGACAGGGAATATGGAAAGCTGCATCGTATGCGGTGTTCCTTCTGCTTCTCGGTTATATTGCTCTGCTTATGATTTATGTAAGCGGAAGTAACCGCTCTTTTTCAGAGATGGAGAGTTCCATGGAGAAAGTCATTGATACGACCGGAATGAAGAAACTGGACGGTCAGATGCTCAAGAGGAACTTCGGGCTGAACAGTACAGATTATGAGGGTGTGATGTATTATTCTTCTGAATCAAGTATCGATGCCGAGGAAGTCCTGATGATCTGTGTCAAAAAGAGCAGTCAGACGGAGCAGGTGACAGATGCGGTAGAACAGCGGCTGCAGGAGCGGAAAAAAGATTTTGAGGGATATCTGCCGGAGCAGGAGAAACTTTTGGAAGAGGCACAGACCAGTGTCCGTGGGAATTATATTTTTTATGTAGTATCTTCAAAGGCATCTGAGTACAGAACTGCTTTTGACCAGAGCTTGTAGAAGGGAAAGAAGGATGTTATTTAGCAGTCTTACGTTTATATTTTTATTTTTGCCGGTCGTTCTGGCAGTATATTATCTCGCACCGCTTAAGATACGCAACTTACTGCTTCTGCTGGCAAGCCTGATCTTTTATGCATGGGGTGAACCGGTGTATGTGGTTCTGATGATCTTAAGTATTCTTCTGAATTATTGCTGTGGAAGAGAGATTGCGGCAAATGCAGAGGATGAGAGAAAGGCTCACCGGGGAATGATCTTTGCGGTGGTTGTGAATCTGGCTCTTTT
>OGJO01000104.1_pt1 | contig 72166 bp, 69 predicted proteins | sample 1572121 | NCBI WGS metagenome assembly OGJO01 (sample SAMEA2582081, study PRJEB24529) | metagenome | biome: Human gut stool | place: China | collected 2011
GGCTATGAGTTGTTTTCATATAATCAACTCATAGCTTTTAAATTTAAGGGGCTATTTTGTATTAGCATTAGATTTAATTTCATCTAATGTCATTGGCTTATCACTAACTTTGTTATAAACAGTACGGCCATTATTAAGTATTAATTTGTTATCTTTTAAAACATAATGTACACCATTTTTATCTTCTAATGTATTATCTTTTATACTAGCGCCAACTGTTGAACCATATATATCATTCATAGAAGATTTAGAGAAATTGTAATCTGTAACTAAATAAGAATCTTTAATTTCTCCTTTTGTAATAACAAAATAACTATAGGCACCATTATCAAATTTTATAACCCAAGTGCCTAAATACTTATTGCCATCACTACCACAACCAGCAATAACTAATGATACGATTAATATGGAAATACTAAGTAATGTGTAAAGTATTTTCTTCATATTTCACCTCTTATAGACTATTTTTTATTAGCGTTAGATTTAATTTCTTCTAATGTCATTGCTTTATCACTAACTTTTGTATAAATGTTATGTCCATTATTAGTAATTAATTTACTATCTTTTAAAGTATAGTGAAGTCCATCAGAATCTTCCAATATATTATTTTTAATACTTGCAGTAGTACTATGATTATAAAGTTTATCCATTGAATTTATTGAAAATTCGTAATCAGTAATTATATAAGCATCTTTCATATCCGACTTACTAATTACTGAATAACTAAAAGATCCATCTGTTCCTTTTATAACCCAAGTACCTAAATACTTATCACCATCACTACCACAACCAGCAATAGCTAATGATACAAGTAATATGGAAATACTAAGTAATGTGTAAAGTATTTTCTTCATATTTTACCTCTCTTAATAGCGTAATTCTACTAAATTATATAGATCAGGCTTAATGCCATGTTCAGAATTATATTTAGCATGAGCATATTTTAGATGAATTACACTCCCTATTGATAAAGCATGAGCAATATCAAGCCAATATTTATCTTTATCAGATAGCACTTTCAGATATTTGTAAATTTTAATGTTTTATATTAGTGAAAGCTAGGTTTGTCGTAGTGTGTACCTGGTTCGCCAATACCGATGCTTGCACGGTGGAATGGTGTTTCATCATCTACATGTAAGATATCGAAGATAGCTTTTACAACGGCTTCGCGAGTAACTTGAGCATCGTTAAATTGAGCCCCTTCAGGAATGAGCTCGTAATTTGTATTTTCTGGATCATTGTAGAGCCAAGTAAGGCGCAAGATTGTGTAGTTTAAGTTGGACTCGCGCAATACATTGCGTGCTTGACGTTCACCTTGTACATAGCTAATCGGCAAGCTATCGAAGGTCCATTTTTCAAGAGCTGCAGGGAATTCACCAGAAAGACCAGCCATAGAAAGGCCGATAACACGGCGTACATTTTTACGGCTCAATGCTTTCACAATAGCCGCCATATCGCTGCCAGATTCCATAGCACCTACAAAAACGATCTCTGCGTTTGTGACAGCTTGTTCTAATTTTGCAGGATTTTGGAAAGAACCCTCGATGACAGTAACTCGTTCATGCTCTAAAATTTCTGGATGTAAACGAGTACTCAATTGGCGACCATATAATGTAAGGTGCATATCTGTATATGTTAATAATGTAGCAGTTAACTTCTGTGCGATCTGGCCTGCGGCCCCTAAAATAGTAATATATTTGTACATAAAGACCTCCTATGTCCTAGGCATAAGTATTTATATGCATTATATCACAATTATATGACGGGAAAGTGAGAATAGAAATTTAATTATGCTAGTGAAAGTTGTTTTGTATGCTGTAAAATAAAAAGTAAATATGGTATAATACAAAACAAGAAGAGCCAATTAACGTTGTGGTATGCGTTAGGCTCATCTCCTAGGAAATAAGAAAATGAGAAATGGCCTAACGTCCCGTTTGGGGTGTTAGGTCATTCTTATTTTACAATAAGAACGACTAATGTTGCGAACGCAATCATTAATGATATGGATTTAAATGGTAAAGGGAGATATGTAATTATGGATATTCAAGATTATGAGCGTGTAATGGCTATAATAAAACTTATGGATACATTAGAGGCCGGTCGTAAATCTGGTGAAGAACAAGGATGGATTTCACCAAAGGAACTAAAGCGTGAATTGGGGATTTAATTAAAGTCTTTTGATAGAGTCTCGTCTTTCACAAATCATCGAAGAGTGATAAAATATAGATTATATATTCATTTTTAGAAAAGAGGCTATTATGGAACGGATTCAAGATCTTGTGTACACGCATGTGCAGGGTGGCCAGTTTAGATGGGTTACCGTCAGCACATTGATGCTCGCATTGGGCACGATATTGCATTTGGTGAGCCCTAGTGTGGCTGGGGTAACGCCAAACTGGACGATTGCTACGTACTGCGTAGCTATTTTATTGACTCGTCCAAGTTTGAGTCAAACCTTGGGGATTGGCCTTGTAGCGGCCCTCATCAATGTTTTGACATCTAAGTCAGCATTCCCTTACGGCAACTTGTTGTCTGAACCAGGTGGTGCTTTGACAGCAGCTCTCGTGACGCGCGCTATGTTGTCCGTGAAGTTCCGCAAAATCGGTGGCTTTGATTTGACGCCAATTCTATCTGGCTTCTTAGCCACAGTTGTATCTGGTGGTATCTTCGTTACCCTCTTGTGGAAAGTATTGGGTTTGCCAGACAATGTGTACATGTACGGTATGTGGCCAATGGTTCTTATCGTAGGTGCTTTGAACGGTGCCATTACCCCAATTTTGTATATTCCGGCGCAACGTTTATTCTCTAAACGAGGCATGTTGCCAAGCACAGATCAATTGACGTCTGACCATAGTCATATGACAATCTTGCCTGAGCGCCAAGCGAAGATTTCCATTGAACACGTAAATTACTACCATCCTAAGGCGACGACTCCATCTCTTGAAAACATCAATCTTGATGTACATGATGGTGATTTCTTAGTGGTAACAGGTCCTGCTGGTTGTGGTAAAAGTACTCTTTGCATGGCTATGGTAGGGGCTGTGCCTAAATTCTACGGTGGCCGCCTTGAAGGTATGGTGTTCGTAGATGGTAAAGCGACTACACAAATGGAAATTCCTGAACTGGCTAATCACATCGGTGTCGTTCTTGCCGATTACGATACGCAACTTGTAACGATGACTGTTCGTGAAGAAGTAGCCTTTGCTATGGAAAATCGCGGTTATGATCGTGAAACGATTAGAACTCGTTCTGAAGAGGTGTTTAAGCAAGTTGGTCTTGTCGGTTTAGAAGACCGCAAGATTACAAGCTTATCCGGTGGTCAACGCCAACGTTTGGCGATCGCTTCCGTTTTGGCTACGAACCCAACTGTACTTGTTCTTGATGAACCAACGAGCTCCCTCGACCCAGATGGGACTGCAGAATTATATCGCCTCGTAGGTGATTTAAATGAGAAACACGGTATTACCGTTGTTGTTATCGACCATGACTTACACGCTGTATTGCCGTATGCAAACCGCATGGCTCTCATGGTGGATGGCTCTATTGCGTGTGATGACGATGTACCAACTACGCTTCGTTACATGTACGAACACAATATTCACGTTGATGCGTTGCCATCCGTGTTCACTACGTACATGGAACTTGAACAAGCGGGCTTCCACAGTGATGAACCTTGGCTTAGCATTGAGTCTGCTATCAAGGGCTTGCACCAAATTGAAATGGCTCACGCGATTCAAAAAGAGGTGCATGGTGAAAGCAACTCTCCAGCAAATCAATCTAATACGGTAGAAAATAAGCAACCAATTCAACGCGTTGATGATGTACAAGGAAAGGACGGTGGCGCTCATGCTTAAGGTTGAAAACATCCGCTTTGGCTATGTGCCATCTGTAGACATCTTCCGGGATGTAACTTTCACCATCGAAGGTGGCGAATACATCGCCATCGGTGGTCGCAACGGTTGTGGTAAAACGACTATCACTCGTTTGCTCGTAGGTCTTGAAAAATCTAGCGAAGGCCGCATGTACTATAACGGCACTGACATTACGTCTATGCCGCCATCTAAACGTGGTCAATTTATTGGTTATGTATTCCAACAGCCAGATCGCCAAATGTTCAGACCCACAGTAGCCACAGAGGTTGCCTTTGGCCCTGAATCACTAGGTCGCAGTAAAGCCGAAGTAAAACAAATCGTTGATGAAGTGCTGGAGCGCACAGGTATTTCTCACTTACGTGAAGCCTATCCTCCAACATTGCGCCGCGGTGAAAAGCAACGCGTTGCTATCGCTTCCGCTCTAGCAATGCAATCTAAAATCCTCATCCTCGACGAACCAACAAGTGGTCAAGATGGTAAGGAAACTAAAGAGTTATTAGCTTTATTGCGCCAACTCAATCAAGAAGGCATTACGATCCTTCTTATTACACATGATATGGAAATCATGGCTAGCGAATGTAGCCGTGCACTCATCATGGGTAACCAAACAGTTGCCTTTGATGGCAGTCCAGAAGAATTATTCAAAAAATCTACGGACGAATTGCAAGACCTAGGCCTTACAAAACCGCCAAGTGTGGAACTTTCACTAGCGGTACCATCCCTAGGCTATTGCAAATCCATGGATGAATTGAAATCTAAGTTAGTGGCTCAGTTGAGCGGAAAATAGGAGGGACATATGGAACGTTTAGTACCGTTAACAAAAATCTTGATGACCCTCGCCGTATCCGTGTGGGCCATTCTATTGCGCGACTGGCCATCTCTATTGGCCTTAGTTGTTGTAGAGCTGGGTGTATTGTTTGTAGCTGGTTTGCTATTCAAACAACGCAAAGCCGTATTGGCATTGACTAGCTTTGCTGTATTCCTTGGTATTGTTCAATTTCTCGGTAGCGGTGATGTAACATCTGCTATCGTATCCGGCTTGCGTATGCTGGCAATGACACTTGTATTCATCTGCTTGTTAGCTACTACAAAATTGCAAGACCTTACAGCATCACTCGTAACACAATGCAAAATTCCTTATGAATATGCATTTATGTTCACTGCCGCACTTCGCTTTGTGCCTGATTTCATTGCTGAAAGCCATGCTGTACAAGAGGCGCAAGCATGCCGTGGTTTATCCTTAGAAGGCAATTTCTTGAAGCGCATGAAATCTTACGCTTCTGTTATCCAACCATTGCTTTTAAAATCCTTGGGCCGCTCCGAAACAATGGCGTTGTCCCTAGAACTACGTGGCTTCGGTGGACCGACACATAGCTTTGCAGCGTCTGTAGGCTTGAAAACTATCGATTACGGCGTGATTGGGGCTTTGATTGTTATTACAGTACTTTTATTTCTAGTAGTTTAATCTTCTCATATATTTACAATTAAAACTTAAATACATAAACTGAGTGGTAAAAATTGATGTTTTTACCACTCAGTTTTGTTGTATTGGGGATATAGAAGTAAAATATGCAATTTTTACTTCTTAAAAATGCAGAAATGTGAAATGGTATGTGCTACGAACAGTTCATCCTTTTTCTTGCGTATGTGGGCTCTTTTTATATATTATGTTAAATAGAAATAATGTTTTTTAGGATATCCACAATTTTGAGGAATACTTATGAGTGAATTAGTAATACGACCAATTACACAGGATGATGTACCTCCTTGTTTAGATATTTATAATTACGAAGTTGCAAATGGCGTAGCCACCCTTGATCTTGAGCCGCGTACTCTGCCAGAGTGGCAGGAGTGGTTTGATGCACATCAAACGTCTGAGCACTGCATTTTTGTAGGGATTATGGACGATGTTGTGGTAGGCTATGCATCGCTTTCACCATATAGAACGAAGGATGCTTTCAAAAGTACCGTCGAATTATCTATCTACATTCATCAAGGGTATCGCGGTAAAGGCATAGCGTCTAAATTGATGGCCCATATATTAGAGCATGCGAAAGAAACGGAAACATTACATACGGTGGTGTCTGTCATTACGGCGGGAAATGCGGCAAGTACAGCACTGCATGAACGGTTTGGCTTTACCTATTGCGGTCTAACACCGCAAGTTGGTTTCAAACATGGTAAATATCAGGATACCGAAACATACGCATTATTGGTATAATAAAACGTAGATAATAATACGATATATAAATTAGGTATATGAATTAGGTACATAAATTAGATATATTAATAATGTACAGATGATAGATAAGGGTTCGCTACGGGTTAGGGCGAATAGGGTGATTGAATGAACATGAAAGATGAACGACAGTTCGTTGGCTATAGCAAGTATCGCAGCCGACTTGTGGACGGTCATGTACATACAGAATTGTGTCCCCATGGTAGTGGCGACCGTACTGCGTTGATGATTGAAAAGGCCATCGAGTTGCGCATTGAAAAGGTGTGCCTCACTGAGCATGCACCATTGCCAAAGGCTTTTGCGGCTGAGTACGGTGGCGATCAAAAGGCTTATGACACTGCATCTTTGAAATTGAACCAAGTAGATGCCTACTTAGAATTAGGTCGTCAATTACAACGTGCTTATGGCACGCATATCGACATCTCCCTCGGCTTTGAAGTAGATTATATTCCAGGCTTTGAAGCAGATATTCAAGAGTTCTTAGATCGCTACGGTCCGTTGACGGATGATAACATCTTGTCCGTTCACTTTATGGAAGGCGTTAATAATGCCTATTACTGCTTAGATTACAGCCCTAAAGAATTTGAAAAGGGCTTTGGTCCATGGATTCAAAAGCAATATGAGTTATATTACAAATATTACTCCACCGTGCGTCAAGCGGTGCGTGCTGACCTTGGTGAATATACGCCAAAACGCATTGGTCACTTTGATTTGATTAAGAAATACCAACATCACTTTGGCTTTGAACACCATTTAGATCGCCGCAATGCGCAGGTGGTAAGCGATATCTTACATATTATGCGCGTACAAGGGCGCGAACTAGACTACAACATGAGTGGCTTCTTCAAACCAGATTGTCGTGAAATGTACCCAAGCCGCTTTATCCAAGGTATGGCTGCTGTCATTGGTGTGCCATTCGTACTTGGTTCTGATGCACATAGCGTAGCAGATATAGAAAATGTTTGGGGATAACAATAGAAGGTCTATACTTGGCTCCGTTCTTTGTAACATGTGGGTGAAAGTATAGGCTTTTTCTATGTTTCATCGTAATTTAGATGCACAGGATCGTTTAGTATGATAGGGGATAATATGAATTATAGTGCAGCAACATATATAATTATTTGTGTATTTATCATATACTTATTCGATGTTTTTAAAGTGCAGTCTTTTCGATTAAATAATATTGATTTAAAGAAAAGTGTAGAAATTAAAATTTTTCAGTTAATAAAAGGTCTCGCTGTGGTAGCATATACTGTAATTCCTTGGGGACATACATTGTGGGGAACAAGAGTATTAGCAGTAATCTTTTTATTGGCAGTATTAGGTGATATTTTTTCGAAAAATAAAGTTGTTAAAGCGGTTAATGGTTTGTCGGTTTCTGAAAAAGAACGGTTATGTCGTTCTGCTAACATGCTTTATCTTTATTTCATTCCCTATATGCTAGTCTGTCTAACTGTAATTATTTTTATGAATTTTTAATGTATTAGCTGATTAGGCATTCTAGAGGAATAGAACGTATGGAGATAATACTTAAAATTCTAACCCTTATTATACTTATTGGTATATTCTATAACATTAGACAACGCAAGAAGTATGATGAATGGAATGAAAAGAAAAATCAAGCCATATATGATTTGGGGCAAATTTTGGCATGTGATAGAGCACAAGCTAAGTTTGTAATCGATCAACTAGGACGTCATGCGGTACCCATTGATGTGGTAGTTGAGCCGATGTCTGTTGTCTCTGTTCATGGTGAAAGCATGAATGGCTATGTTTTTTCTTATAATGAACTAACAGGTTGTTTTACTCTAAATGATAAGTTTGAAATAACAAATTTGATTTATAATGATGTAGACTTAATGCAGTTAAATTCTTCATCTTTATAGGTTAATGATAGCATTGCATCTATCCAACCTTTTGGTTGGCAGGCAAAGGTAAGTGGGAGTATATAATGAGAAAACTACTGATTGGACCTATTGTTTTAATTGCTTTAATAACAGCTTTTATAGCTTTTATGTTTTATCATGAACCATCATCAGATGAGCTGGTTGGCCGTAGTGTAGTTTTAGAGTTTGGGCCTAAGAATGAAATTTATATTAGCAAATTTGGTAGCCAATTTATTGTATCTGATACTAGTTTCTCTAACTCTAAATTTCCTTATTTCTTTGATGCCTTTGTAGAGAAAGATAAGGCTGGCAGCTCGTATCTATACTTATTATGTAAGGATAATATGATTGTCTTTGATAATAATATGAATTGTATTCTATTCTTCTCCAAACAAAACCAAGAGTCCAAAGCTTTATTAGATCATGTAAAGAAATATTATCATTTTGATGCAAGTAAAACGAAGTATAAGATTGAAGACTTAGATGAAGTTGATAGGTCTATATATCTATCGTTACAAAGTCAAAATTAATCCTTAATTATATGTATTTAACAATAGTATATAAGAGGGTATAAACTATAGGCGTATTATCTTTATATTAATAACGTGAAATCATAACGGTTCTATTGACAATTCTATAGAACCGTTATATTATGATTTCATACTTTAATAAAGTAAAGCGATAAAATAGAAAAGTGTCGATATAGGTAAAATTTTTCTCATAGTAAATTGAAATCCTCAACAACTTATTAAGTATTTGTTATAAGGGGCTTTCACAGGTATGAGAAATGAAATGATAGAAAGGATGTTTACGATGGTACAGCAGCAGTTACCTACAGGGTTCCGTGATGATATAGGGGCCGTAGCAGAGCGCAAAGATGATGTGAGCCAATATGTGCTCAGTCTATGTCGTAGCCGCCAGTACACAAAGATCTCTACGCCTCTTGTGGAGTATAAGGATGTATTTAATGGCTATGCAATGGGGCGCGGTCAGCATATGTACGAGTTCATGGATAGCTCTGATGAGTCTGTCGTAATTCGTCCTGATTTGACTATGCCAATCGGTCGTTTTTTGGCGACCACCAATATTGAGTTACCTCGCATGTTCTACTACTTAGGCGATGTATTCATGAAAAATAAGAAGCACCGCGGTGATGTGAACCAAGTAACGCAAGGCGGCATCGAGATGGTGGGCTATGAAGGCATTGAAGCTGAGCAAGAGTGTTTCGCCATTATTAAAGAGGTAAACGAAACACAATTAGGAAATAATTTGCTATTAGAAATTGGAGATGCTCGTTTCTCTCGTGCTATCACCGATGCACTAGGGCTCAGTGATGATGAAAGAACAGAACTCCTCGAGACTTTGTTCACCAAATATTTACCTCGTTACAACGAGTTGATTTCTGACTTTAAAAATAGTGCGTTATATCCATTCTTAACTGTATGGCCTCGCTTATTTGGCACGGTACAAGATATTAAGGATGAGCTGAACCAAATCATCTTGCCAGCTGGGGCGCAACGCATTCTAGATAATCTCGTAGATATGGCAAATCAAGTGGCCCAAACAGGCCAACAGGTTCGCATTGACGTGTCTACAGAACCGCTTCAGTCCTATTACACGGGCCTCACCTTTAGAGGCTACGTGGATGGTGTGTCCCAATACATCGTCAGTGGCGGTCGTTATGATGGCTTGCTGTCTAGCTTTGATGGTACGCCGATGCCGGCCGTTGGGATGGCTTTCAACATTGATGTGTTAACCGATGTGACCTTGAATGGTGAAAGCAACATTCAAGATAATGGCAAATTGCGTATCGCCCTCACAAAGGGCCGTGTAGAAAAGGATTTTATTCCTCTCTTGGAATCCTGTGGCGTAGACTGTGAGCCGTTGCGCAACAAGGCACGTAAACTCATCATTCCATTGGGAGACTCTATTGAGGTAATCCTAGCAAAAGGGCCTGATGTAACAACGTACTTGAAAAATGGTGTAGTAGACCTCGGTATCGTTGGTAGTGATGTACTAGACGAACAAGATGATACAAGCTATGAAATGCTGGATCTACAAACAGGCAAATGCCAATTTATCTTGGCATCCTTAGCGGGCTATGACCCTAAAGAAGGGCGCCGTCAACGTATTGGTACAAAGTATCCAACCATTACAAAACAGTACTTTGGTGCGCAAGATGTGGAAATCATCAAAATCGAAGGCTCCGTTGAGCTAGTACCTCTCGTAGGACTCGCTGATGCTATCGTAGATATTACAGAAACGGGTACAACCTTACGGGAGAACAACTTAGAAATCTTCGACTGGTTACAGCCTATATCTACACGATTAGTGGCTAACCCATTAGCGCTGAAACAAAAGAGAAATACCATTTTTAAACTCATAGATCAGCTTTCAGAAGCAATTAATACATAAGACGTAGAGCGAATCCTATATTTAACCAGTAATATTGACAGCTCAAGTAGGAAGAAGGACATTTGATGAAAATTTATAAGGAATCATTAGATACGATGCTTAGTATCGTACGAGATTATACACAACAAACTACAGACATGGAAATTGAACGCCGCGTGTACGATATTATCGCTGATGTTCGCACTAATGGTGATGCGGCTTTAAAGGCCTATTCTGAAAAATTCGATGGTGTGTCTATCGAAGACTTCAAGGTGCCTCAAGAGGAAATCGATGCCGCTTATGAGTCCTTATCCGATGAGTTGAAAGCAGCCTTATTAAAGGCAAAGGCTAATATCACTGAGTTCCACAGCCGTGAAATCGAGCAAGGCTTCGTGGATATGGATACACCGGGCATCATCCGTGGTCAGAAGGTCATTCCTTTGGCCCGCGTTGGCCTTTACGTTCCTGGCGGTACAGCTGCGTATCCTTCCACCATCATTATGACTGCGTTACCAGCTAAGATCGCAGGGGTAAAAGAAATCGTTATAGTCACACCTCCTCAAAAGGATGGTATCAATCCGGCTGTATTAGGTGCCGCAAAGCTTGCTGGCGTTGATGCGGTGTACCAAGTGGGCGGCGCTCAAGGTGTAGCGGCGTTGGCTTATGGAACGGAAACGATTCCAAAGGTTGATAAAATTGTAGGTCCTGGCAATATTTACGTAGCCACTGCAAAGCGCCAAGTATTCGGTCAAGTCGATATCGACATGATTGCAGGCCCTAGCGAAATCGGTGTTATCGCCGATGACAGTGCTAACCCAGTTCACCTAGCGGCGGACCTTTTGTCCCAAGCGGAACATGATCCTCGGGCGCGCGCTATTATGGTGACTACTAGTGAAAGCTTGGCAAATGCCGTGTCTGATGAGGTAGAACGCCAATTAAAATTGTTACCTCGTGAAAGCATCGCTCGTCCAGCTATTGAAAATAATAGTTATATTGCTGTTATGGACAGTGTTGAAGATATGTTCACTGTAATGAACGAAGTAGCGCCAGAGCATTTGGAAATCCAATTGCCAGACCCAATGAACTATATGAGCCTCGTTCAAAACGCAGGCTCTGTATTCCTCGGCGCCTATGCATCTGAACCATTGGGGGACTACGTAGGAGGTACGAACCACGTATTGCCAACAAGTGGCACAGCACGCTTCTCCTCTCCACTTGGTGTATATGATTTCGTGAAACGTACATCCTTTACACAATTTACAAAAGAACGGTTAGAAGAAGTAGCAACACACATTACTACATTAGCTCGTACAGAAGGCCTCGAAGCACATGCTCGCGCCATCGAAGTACGTTTTGAAAAATAGATTTGGAGTATAGAGGTCGTTATGATACGCACAGGTACGGTGCAATGCACCACGCAAGAAACAGATATTACAGTAGAACTTACCCTTGATGGAGCGCAAACGAGCTCCATCTCCACAGGGATTGGCTTTTTGGACCACATGTTGACGCTATTGGCGAAACACGGACGCTTTGGCCTTGTAGTAGAGGCAAAGGGCGATACATACGTAGATGCTCACCACACTGTGGAGGATATTGGCCTTGCGTTAGGTCAGACGTTGGTGAAAGCCCTTGGCGACAAGGCTGGTATCGAGCGTTACGGCGATGCGTGGGTTCCTATGGACGAAGCATTGACACAAGTTGTGATCGATTTAAGCGGCCGTCCGTACCTTGTATTCCAAGGCGAATGGAGCACTCCAGTTCTTGGTGGTAATTTTGAAACAGAGCTAGTAGAGGATTTCTTCCAAGCACTAGCCATGAGCGGCGCTATGAACTTACATGTTCGTAACTTATATGGTCGCAATACGCACCACATCATTGAAAGCATGTTTAAGGCTACAGGCCGCGCATTGCGCAAGGCCGTTACTATTAACCCAGATATTCAAGGGGTAAACTCTACAAAGGGTGTCATTTAATACAGTCATTTAATAAAGGAGAACCTATGATTTTTCCAGCTATAGATTTACAAGATGGTCGCAGCGTTCGCCTCTATAAAGGTGACTTCGCACAGGAAACGGTTATCAATCCTGATCCAGTGGACCAAGCAAAGCAATATGAAGAGGCCAAGGTAGGCGCACTCCACCTCGTTGATTTAGATGGTGCTAAGGCGGGCAAGCCTATTAACGTGGACATTGTAAAAGCAGTGCGTCAGGCTTTCACAGGCATCCTTGAAATCGGCGGTGGCATCCGCGATAAAGCGGCTGTTGACCTTTACTTAGGCTTAGGTGTAGATCGTGTTATCTTAGGCTCTGTGGCCCTTAAAAATCCTGAACTTACGAAACAGGTTATCGCTGAATATGGTGCAGAGCGTATCGTTATCGGTGTAGACGGTAAAAATGGAAAGGTCGCTGCTGAAGGTTGGCTTGATCAATCCGATGTGCCTATGACCGATTTAATTGGTGCCATGATTGAAGGGGGCGCAAAGTACTTCATCGTTACCGATGTGGACCGAGACGGTACCATGCAGGGGGCTAATGAAAACTTGCTCGGCGATTTGCAAAAAACATTCCCTACAGCTTGCATCGTTGCGTCTGGTGGTGTTCGTAATTTAGAAGATATTAAATCCCTTGAAGCCAAAGGTGTTATGGATAGCATCGTTGGTAAGGCTTTGTATGAAGGAACGATTACATTAGAGGAAATTGCCGGGTACAATCAACGATAATTATATTGCTGATGCTATTCCTGTAGTATTTACAACATGTGTTGTTTAGCATGACCGATGAAATAGATTGATAACATTTAGTGGGGAGTAGAATTATGTTAGCGAAACGGATTATTCCATGCCTTGATGTGGATGATGGGCGCGTTAAAAAAGGGGTTAACTTTGTTAACCTCGTAGATGTCGGCAGCCCCGTAGATATTGCGGCTTCCTATGAACAGCAACAGGCTGACGAATTAGTATTCTTAGATATTACGGCTACTGTCGATGCACGGACTACTATGCGCGACGTAGTGCAAGAGATTTCTTCCCAAGTCTTTATGCCGCTCACCGTTGGTGGTGGTATCAAGACCGTTGAGGATATGACGGCTTTGTTGAAAGCTGGCGCCGACAAGGTGTCTTTGAATTCGGCAGCCCTTGCAAATCCTGAACTCATCACCGAAGGAGCTCAAAAGTTCGGCAACCAATGTATGGTAGTGGCTATCGACGTAAAATCAGATGAAGAGACTGGCGAATGGTACGCTTATACGCACGGCGGTCGTAAGCGCACTGAATGGAAAGCCCTCGATTGGGCTAAGGAAGCTGTGTCTCGTGGAGCAGGAGAATTGCTCGTAACCAGCATGGATAAGGACGGCACTAAATCTGGCTTTGATATCGAACTATATAAGGCCATTGAAGCCTTTGTAGATGTACCTATTATCGCATCTGGCGGAGCCGGCAAGGTTCAAGATTTTATAGACCTCTTCGAGCAAACTGGCGTTACTGGTGCACTAGCTGCATCTATCTTCCACTTTGGAGAAATTAAAATTCCTGATCTTAAAAACGAATTACGAGCTCGAGGAATTACCGTACGATAAAAGTAATTTACATAATTAGAGTATGGTAAACGGCTTAAATGCCTCCACTATGGTAAAGGTACTAAACAAAACATTGAATTTTGAAAAGATTACTTGTATTAAAGGATTACTATATGAAACCGGATTTTGAAAAAGGAAATGGCTTATTGCCAACGGTTGTGCAAGACGCAGACACAAAAGACGTGCTCATGGTGGCGTGGATGAACGAAGAAAGCTTTCACAAAACCCTAGAAACAAAGGAAACGTGGTTTTGGTCTCGTTCTCGCCAAGAACTATGGCACAAGGGCGGCACGAGTGGCAATGTGCAGCATGTGGTGAGTATGGCCCTCGATTGCGACGGAGATACATTGCTCATTCAAGTTAAGCCAGAAGGCCCTGCGTGTCACACTGGGCGTACAAGCTGTTTCTTTAACGATGTAGATTGGAGTTAGTTATGGCACAACAAACATTGAACGAATTATACGAAATTATTAAGAACCGCAAAGCGCAACCTAAGGAAGGTTCTTATACGAATTACTTATTTGATAAAGGTCTCGACAAAATCTTGAAAAAGGTAGGCGAAGAGGCTACAGAGGTTGTCATTGCTGCAAAGAACGAAGATCCTCAAGAGTTGATTTACGAAACAGCAGATGTGTTGTATCACTTGCTCGTATTATTAGCAGAGAAAAATATTCCTTACGAAGCCATTGAGGCAGAACTTGCGAGCCGTGAAGGCGTAGTGAGCAAGACTACAGATCGCCCAGAGATTACGAATTTATAATGCACGCTATTGTATGAGCTTACATCAGTTCATATGAGTTTTAATAAATGTATTTGCATTGAAATACGTACATATGAGTTTAGACGAGTATATAAACAAAAAATGAGTTTGAACGCGTGTATATACGTTAAGAAAATAGTTAGAAAGGATAGCCTATGAAAGAGATAATTCGCACATTGAAACCCTATATACCAGAGGAGCCTGCTACAGCGGTAAAGGAACGCCTTGGGGTAGACCGATTAGTGCGCTTGTCAGCCAACGAAAACCCATATGGTACATCTCCATTAGTGCGTGAGGCTATTCTTAGCTATGTAACACATAATGATGCTAACTATTATCCTGATGGTAACGCTACTGATTTGCGTATGAAATTGGCTGCGTATTGGAAGGTACAACCAGAGCAACTCGTTATCGGTGTAGGCCTAGATGAGGTTATTGCCATAGTCAATAAAACATTGATCAGCGCTGGTGACTCCATTGTGGTAAGCGTACCAGCCTTCTCCGAGTATGCTTTAAATGGTCTCGTTGAGGGCGCTGAAATTCGCGAGGTCCAAGCTGATTTTGAAACAGGTCACTATGATTTCGCCGCATTGTTGAAAGCTGTAGATGACACAACACGCCTCGTATGGATTTGTAATCCTAATAACCCTACAGGTACCTATGAGACTGTTGAAGATATCCGTAACTTTATTGCAAAAGTACCAAAAGAAACATTAGTTATCATCGATGAGGCCTATATTGACTTCGTTACGTCCGTAGATGTTCCTACAGCACGTGCATTGCTAGATGAGTTCCCAAATGTAGCTATTATGCGAACTTTCTCCAAAGCGTATGGTCTTGCAAATTACCGTGTAGGCTATATGATGACGCCTTTAGAGCTTGCTAACTATATGCAAACTATCCGCTTGCCATATAATCTCAATACTTTATCCCAAGTAGCAGCAGAAGCAGCCTTTGATGATCAAGCATTCTTAACAAGAACGATATCTCAAAATGCAGAAGAGCGGGCTAAATGGGAAAACTTATTTGATGAATTAGGCATTCACTACTACAAGAGTGAAGCGAACTTTATTTTCTTTGCTGTACCTGATGCAGAAGGCTTAGCCGATGCATGGCTAAAAGAAGGTTATCAAGTGCGCCGTGGACAACGAGAAGGTTGGTTGAGACTTACTATTCCAATGGCTCAAGATGGAGCTGTTATGCGCGGTATATTAAAACAATTCATGAATTAATCAATATGGGATATATCATATATACTAATGATTCGCGCCTTATGATATCAACTTTCATTCTATAGAATGGAGTTTAGCTTTTACCTAATTGAATGGCAGGAGTTTGTATCCTGTTTAGAGAATATATATAACGAAAACGACGTGAACGACGAGCCCTAGTAATGACTGGGGCTCATTAAGGCTGTTGAAAGGAGTATATTATGATTGCCATTATAGATTATGATGCGGGCAATACATTTAATGTCCAGAAAGCGTTGGCCTACATCGGACTTGATGCAGTGCTAACAGCAGATCCTGAGGTTATACTAAATGCTGATGGCGTTCTCTTGCCAGGTGTAGGCGCCTATGCATCGGCAGTAGCCGTTTTTAAGGCGCGTGGTCTCGTCGATGTCATTCATGAAGTGGTAAAACGAGAAATACCATTATTAGGTATTTGTTTAGGTATGCAGCTATTATTTGAAGAGTCCGAAGAATATGGTCCAACACTAGGTTTAGGACTTATTCCAGGCAAGGTAAAAGAAATCCCTCGTGACCTTGGCCTCAGTGTACCTCACATGGGGTGGAACAAAAATACAGTGCACCATCCAGACAGTGCTTTCAGCAATGTAGACAATCAATATACCTATTTCGTTCATTCCTATTATGTAGATACAGACCCTGAATTTATTACATCCACTGCAAATTATGGCATCGATGTACCTGGCGTTGTGGAGCGCGGTAGGGTGTATGGAATGCAATTCCATCCTGAAAAAAGTGGTGTAGTAGGCCTAAACTTGTTGCGTACATTTGGCAATATTACAGAAGCCTACGCAGCGGTGAAATAATAGGAGGGCTATTCTATGTTAGCGAAACGTATTATTCCTTGCCTTGGCGTAGCAAATGGTCGCGTTCAGAATGGTGTGCAATTCCGTGATATGGTTGATGCTGGCGATCCCGTTGAATGTGCGGAACGTTATGAGATACAAGGGGCGGACGAACTTGTATTATTAGATATAACGGCTACAACAGAAGCCCGTAAAACCTTTACTGATATAGTACTCAATGCATCGGATAAGGTATTTATGCCGTTAACTGTAGGTGGTGGCATTACGTCTGTGGAGGATATGACGCAGCTTATGAAAGCTGGTGCCGATAAGGTTTCTATTAATACAGCGGCACTATCTAATCCATCCCTTATCACAGAAGGGGCAAAGAAGTTTGGCAATCAAGGCATAGTCGTGTGCTTAGACGTAAAATATAATCCTTTTGAAAAAATGTGGTATGCTTATGGACATGGCACATCCAATGATCCGGGGGCACAATGCAAAAATGCTTTAGAATGGGCGAAAGAAGCGGTTGACCGTGGTGCAGGTGAGTTATTGGTAACGAGTATCGATAGACACGGTACAGGTCTCGGCTTTGATATCGAATTATATCAAGCCTTGGCAGAGGTTGTAGATGTGCCTGTAACAGCCTTTGGCGGAGCTGGGAATATACAGCATTTTGTGGATTTATTTACAAAAACAAATGTAACTGGAGCCCTCGCTAGTGCCTTGCTACATAATAAAGTATTAACAATAAAAGATATTAAAAAAGCACTTCACGCAGCAGGCATCGTGGTAAGACAATAGATAATTACTATCAAAATAAAACGCTAAAAGCATTCTCTTATTAACGGAGAATGCTTTTTAATTATGCTTTTAACTCATAATGTACATTCAAAATGAGAAATCGATAATTGACACTTTTATGTTTAGATATACAATAATTATTGTAAGTACTAAAAGTTTAGAGAGCCAATGTGGCATGGATGTGCAAAAGATTTATCAGATATTTTTATATAACACCATGTCACACAAGACAATTGGAGGTGTTTATATGGTTATGAATGGTATTTACTTAGTTATAGCCTCCGCGTGTATTCTAATTTTAGCGTACCGCTTTTATGGGGCTTTCATAGCGGCGAAAGTATTAACATTGGATGAATATCGTCCAACGCCAGCTATGGTTCACAATGATGGTCACGATTACGTGCCAACTAACAAATGGGTAACCTTTGGTCATCACTTTGCAGCCATTGCAGGTGCAGGCCCTCTCGTAGGTCCTGTTATTGCAGCCCAGTTCGGGTATTTGCCTGGTGCCTTATGGATCCTAATCGGTTCTGTATTGGCTGGTGCTGTACATGATATGGTTATCTTATTCGCTTCAGTTCGCTATGACGGTAAGTCAATCGCGGATATTGCGCGCGAAGAAATCAGTAAATTAGCTGGTTTCGGTGCGATGCTTGCTACATTGTTCTTATTGATTATCACCCTTGCGGGTATGGCTGTAGTAGTAGCTAACGCATTGCATAACTCCCCATGGGGGTTCTTCTCCGTATTTGCTACAATTCCAATTGCAATTTTCATTGGTATTTATTTGAAATGGTTGCGTCCTGGTAAAATCCAAGAGGCTACTATCATTGGTGTAGCGTTAATCTTCGTAGGCATTATCTACGGTCCTAACATCGCAGCTAGCGAATATGCTTCTTGGTTCACATACGACTTGCAAACTATTGAAATTATGCTTGCCGTGTATGGTTTCTTTGCAGCAGCATTGCCAGTATGGTTATTGCTCGCTCCTCGTGATTATTTGTCTACATACCTTAAAATCGGTACAATTGGCGCCTTGGCTCTCGGTATTATCATCGTAATGCCTGAAATCCAAATGCCAGCTGTTACTCCTTATATCTGGGGTGGCGGTCCTGTATTGAAAGGTTCTGTATTCCCTTACATCTTCATTACTATTGCATGTGGTGCGTTATCTGGTTTCCATACTGTTATTGCAACTGGTACAACACCTAAAATGCTTACTAATGAAAGAGAAATCTTACCTATCGGTTATGGCGCAATGTTAACAGAAGGCTTCATCGCTATGATGGCGTTGATCGCAGCGACTGCATTGCATCCAGACGATTACTTTGCTATTAACTCCACAGTAGAATCCTTCAAAGCGTTAGGACTTCAAGTTCATGAATTGCCAGCGTTGTCCGCAATGGTTGGTGAAGACTTGATGCACCGTCCTGGTGGCGCCGTATCCTTAGCAGTAGGTATGGCTCATATCTTCTCCAGATTGCCTAACATGGATCACTTGATGGGTTACTGGTATCACTTCTGTATCATGTTCGAAGCCTTGTTCATCATGACTTTGATCGATGCTGGTACTCGCGTAGGTCGTTACTTACTTCAAGAATTATTAGGTCATTTCCATCCTAAATTCAACGACCAACATTGGGCTCCTGGCGTATATGGTTGTGCAGCTTTAATTTGTATCTTGTGGGGCTACCTAGTTCTACAAGGTAACATCGGTATTATTTGGCCTCTATTCGGCGTATCTAACCAATTATTAGGTACTATGACATTGGCTGTAAGTACTACAGTTATTATGCGACTTGGCCGCAAACGCTATGCATGGGTTACAGGTATTCCATGTATCCTAATGGCTATCGTTGCTATTGCTGCAGACTTTGAAAACGTATTTAACAGCTATATCCCAGCTGGTAAATGGATCCTAGTAGCATTCAGTGCTGCCATGTTCCTCATGATCCTTATCGTATTAGTAGAAGCAGTTCGCAGCTGGATTCGTTTGTCTGACATTCCTCAAGACTATCGCACTCAAGAAGAAATTGAAGCTGAAAGCCTTGTAAAATACGGTAAACAAGCAAAAGCATAACATCTTAAAGATTAAATAGAAAAGACGAGGTTTAACCTCGTCTTTTCTATTTCTTTTTTCTAGATAATGCTTTATAGCCTTATTATTTTTAAAGATTAGTGGAGCTATTTTATTTTAATGGGACACTCCTTTCAATATTCAGGCCGATATGTTTTGGGGCCCCATTAAAATAAAAATATAAATGCATCATGATATAATAATGCTATGAAACATTACGTACGTTCCTATTGGACAAAATATAAACAATTGTATAAGAAAGGTCTAAAAGGCATTGTTGCTTTTCTTGCCATTGGAGCGATTATTTTCTTTGTGTTGGCTACGATAGCGAGTCGTGGGATGGGCGTTATCTTCAACGAGGTCATGGCGCGACAAACGATGATGCGTGGCTCTGTAACAGTAGAGAGTTTAACTGCAACGCCGTGGGGGACATTATCCTTTACCAATTTGGTGTGGAAGGATCCTGAAGGTCGTGAATTGCTCACCGCTCCAAGTGGTAAGATACGCGTTAATATGTGGGATGTTGTAACTCGTAACTTTAAGGCTTCTGCCATAAACGGAATCGAGTTAAATGATGCGACCATTGTGGTCGATTTGGATGATGATAACCGGCTCGACTTCGTACCTGCGTCACCTGACGTGAACAAGCCTCTCGATGAGGTAGAACCTCGTCCTAAGCCGCCTAAAAAGACTACTCAAGATCGGCAAGAGGAATTAGCCAAGAAGGTTCGTAATTTTAATTGGGAAGGTCAACATTTGGATCTTACCATTACACTTAGAAATAATCAGCTAGAAATATTTCAGAAAAATCGTCACTATGTGATGAAGAATGTAGAGGCTAAAATCCATCTTGATAGTAAGCGCGCTATTCGCGTTGATATGGAAACCGGTAAGTTTGGTGGAACCGCTATTGGTGATGGAATGACACTAAAAGGACGCGTTGATTTAAAGGATGTGTTAAAGCATCGCATGCCTCAGCTAGATTTACAGTTTGAGGTGAAAGGTGTAGACCCATCATCACTTGGTTTTGGTGATAATATTCACGATGCGATGACCTTGTTGACAAAGGTAACTGGTGATTTTAATCGGCCGTTGGCTAAAGGGCGTGTAACGATGCCTATTTTACGTATTCCTGCGCTTACCTTTGAAAACGTCGTGGGTGATGTAACGTACCAAGATGGCATTTTAAATTTTGAAAATGTTAATGCTAATGTGTATAGTGGCAAATTAGAGGCAAAAGGGGTATATAATCTAGATACAAGAGCCTATACAATTACAGGTGTAGCCAAGGATTTAGATAGTAGTGAGGCCCTTAAAACACCTGAGTTCGTCGTTCCTGTATCGGCTAATTTGAATTTTAAAAGCGAAGGTAAGCCTCGTGATATGGAGGTATGGGGGAATTTCTGGTCTGGTGGAGGCCATTATATGCTCATTCCAATTAAAAATATTACAGGAAACTTTCACAATAAGGGGCGCCATTTATCATTTAGTGATGTGACAGTCAATACAAATATTACGACCATTTCTACAGATGCGTTGCGTATCGATAATGGGCAGCTCACCATGGGGTCGCTCAACATTACATCTCATGGGGGTAGTAATTTTATCCTCTACGACGAATCCTTCGATGAGATCGATGAGAATATGGACCGGATTAAAGCGGGGATGAAGCAAGCTGGTGAAAATAGTAAACGTGCCTCTGAGTCAGCTAAAGGTATAGATAGCATCAAGGTTCCCGATGATGTAAAAGAATCTGTTGGTGATGTAAAACGCCAAATGGATGAGGTGAAAGATGCTTTCAAAGGTATCAAAATAAAGTGATAAATGAAAGATAAATGATATTAACCCTCTTTCATTGTGCGTTTATTTAGATAGTTTATAATAAATCTACGTTATCATAATTTTTGATAAAATACTTTTGTGTTATTTGGAGGTTTTTTATGAAAGCATCAAAACAATTCTCTATCGTTTTGGCCGCAGCTGTACTTGCTTTTGGCGCTGTTACAGTAGCACCACAACAAGCAGACGCTTCTTATGGCTACAAATATACTGATTCCCAACGTCCACCAGTATCTACTCCAACAGGTTATGTTAATCCAGCCATGGGTTCTACAGTAACTGTTACAGATCCTGCGCCTACTACAAATAAATTGACTACTCCTAAAGCTAGTACTACTATTGAAAACATTACTGTGACTAATGTTGCACCAAAATACTCTGATTACAATGATATTGCAGCATACTCTCTAGCAGTAGCTGACTATTTCATGGCGAAGATCATGGCTATATATGGTAATGGTAATACAGCACTTAACCGTTATGGTTTTGGCAGATAATATAGCCATCAAATTTAGTAAAACTAATTTTGAATAACTATATACGTTATATATAATAAAAAGGTCCCGTATGGGACCTTTTTATTTGTATAAATTTTTGATGCGTTGAGAACTTGTTTAACAATCTCTTAGTTTGGCTTATCGATCTAATCCGTTAGCACGTTGGTATTCAGATGCATTTGTAGATTGAGTTTGTTCGTCTGTAGTTACAGTATCTTTAGCTAAGGATTTCTTAATTTTAATAAGAGGTTTTTCTGTAGCCTTTGAATCTTCTTTTTTCTTTACATCATTTTGAGATGGTGGCAAGAATGTGTTGAGTTCATTCTTGTGAGATACCTCTGTATTTGTAGTAGATGCTAATTGTGCACGTTGAGGAGCGATGAAGATTTCATCCTTTGTAATTTTTACATCGTTCAATAATAATTTGAATACTTGAGGTTTTACAAAGATAGTACCATTTACCTTGCGAGCTGCAGGCAAGAAGGATTCGGAAGTATCAAGGTTGATAATCTTTAATTTACCATGGCGTACAACTTCTGCAGAATCTGGTTGGATTGCTAGTGTAGCAATGTTCATGTCTACTAATGCTGTTTTAGTAGGCTCATCCCATGCTACTTTATAGCCTAATGCTTCAGAGACTTGGCGTAATGCTACGAGCGGTTGACCATCTACATAGATTACATTTTGCTGACCATTAATAGGCTCAACAACCTTACCATCTACATTGATATGATGGGCAGTCGTAACAGATGCTGGCTTTTCAAGATTCATAGCTGGGCCTGGATTCTCCATTCCAATAGCCGCTTGTGCCGGCTGTACTGTGCCAAATGTAAAAGCTAACGCACCTACAGCGATGCTAGATAAAATAAGCTGTTTTAATTTCATAAGTGACCTCCATAAGGTAGTATATCGTTCTGAATAAACTAACATTACCAAATGTATATGAATATTTTATTATAAATTTTAATTTTACACAATCTATATGTGAGCATAATGTAATTGAACTAGAGTATGAGGATAGGATAGTTTATTTAGGAATATAGGATGGACTGGTCATTTAACTATAGTCTGAAATCGTTTATCTCTATAAGTAGTGTATGCTTTTATATGCTATAATTAAGTGTTACATGAATTATTCAATATATTTAATTATAGAGTTCTAGAAGATATAGAAAGAGGTTCCTTATGGCATCCGGCAGATCTGAAAAAGAGTTACAAGGGGTAACGATGTTAGGTCACAAGACCGATTACCCAACTGATTATGCACCACAGGTATTAGAGGCGTTTGATAACAAGCACCCAGACAACGATTACTTCGTTAAGTTTAATTGTCCTGAGTTCACTAGCTTGTGTCCTATGACAGGTCAACCTGACTTTGCCACAATCTATATTTCTTATGTACCACATAAGAAAATGGTGGAGTCCAAGTCTTTAAAATTATATTTATTTAGTTTCCGTAATCATGGTGATTTCCATGAAGATTGTATTAATATCATCATGAAAGATCTCATCAAGTTGATGGATCCTAAGTACATCGAGGTATGGGGCAAGTTTACGCCGCGCGGTGGTTTGTCCATCGATCCATACGCAAACTATGGCAAGCCTGGTACAGAGTGGGAAAAAACGGCAAAAGAACGCCTTCATTTTCACGACATGCAGCCTGAGCGTGTAGCATACCGTTAATATGGTATATGAATATATAACAATGGGCACATCGTTCATAATGTTTTTTATGATCGGTGTGATCTTGTCTATTCACCCTGCATCCATAATCGTAGGGGAGCATACGCAGTTGTCACATCTCAGCAGATGGACTCGGTGGAATGGGTATCTTATCTTTATATTGACCCTATTTATCGTGGATGTACTCATAACAAATGGCATATATGCTGCATTTTATGATGTTTATGGTAATTTATCGTCTTTGAGTGAGCTAACATTTGACCCGATGGCTCTATTCTTTAGTGAAAGTTTCCAAATAGGCGTTGTTGTCGTTTTTGCTCTGGTGTTGTTACAAGCGTTAGGCCTCGTCGATTTGGCGCATGGTGAAAGAAATTTATCATTTCACTATGACCAACTACATCAAGGCAAAGACCAACCGTCTTGGATGGAACGGTACATGGTGCATACAAAGGGCACGTTGGGTTCAGGTATAGTTGGTCTGCTTTATATGTTGCGGATGACCATGAGAACTATGTGGTCTTATATTATATGTCTTATATGGTTCAAGTTTATAGCTATACTCACTAATGTGTTGCTTTCACCAGTCATCAATCGTTTAATGCATGTTGAATTGATGACATCAACGCATATCATACTGGACCCTTATGTAGCGACATATTTGATAGCAGGCTTCCTATGGGGCTATGTAGCACTGCACTATGATATAGACAAGGCTTATAACCTAGCAAATAGCACTGTAATAGCCATCATTCCACGGCTTACCGTTATACTAGGGGCAGTCATCTTTATTGGGCTTGCGTTAGCTATCATTATGGTGCCTGTTACCTGGGGTGTGGTGGTAGATACACTGACAAATTTATAAATAAACCTAGTTATTTCCTATATTTTTAGGGTTTTAAAAGCGGTTCTCATTCTCTTGACAATGCATAGATGCAGGTGATAGAGTATGAGTGTATTTATGGGAATACACAAATGGTTATATCCAGTGTATAGAGAATAACAAGGTGAAAATCATATCGTCCTTGGGATGTTCCTGAGGACGATTTTTATCATCTATCGCCAAAAGGAGGATCAGATGAGCATAGTCACAAATCAAACAACTAAATTGATTGGTAAAACTCCGGTATATCAATTACCAAATACCAATATCTATGTAAAACTTGAAAAATATAATGTAGGCGGTTCTGTGAAAGACCGTGCAGTACTTGGCATGTTGCAAGATGCTAAAGAAAAAGGACGCCTTCACGAAGATAGCATTATCGTAGAGGCTACAAGCGGTAATACAGGCATTGCTCTTGCCATGGTGGGCGCTATCTTGCATATTAAAACTGTAATTATTATGCCTGAAAGCATGAGTAAAGAACGCCGTGAGCTCATTAAGGCCTATGGTGCGCAGCTCATCTTAACACCGAAAGAAACGGGTATGAGAGGTGCTCTTGAACGAGCTAATGAAATTTTAGATAAATATCCAAATGCTTTCACATTGGGCCAATTCGTAAACCCTGCAAACCCAGATATGCATTATCGTACAACTGGTGCCGAAATCGTAGAACAAGTGCCAAATGTAGATGTATTCATAGCTGGTATCGGCACTGGCGGTACTTTCACAGGCGTTGCAAAACGGTTGAAAGAACATAATCCTAACTTAAAGGCTATCGCCGTAGAGCCAACAGGTTCTCCAGCCATTACGGAAGGCAAGGGCGGCCCTCACAAAATTCAAGGCATTGGGGCAGGCTTTATTCCTGAAAACTTTGATCAAAGCTTGATGGACGGTGTACAAACTGTAAGCGATGAAGAGGCTTTTAGCGAAGTGCAAACCTTTATGCGTGAAAGCGGTGTTTCTATTGGTCTTTCTTCAGGGGCGGCTATCGTTGCGGCAAAGCGTATTGCTCGAGAAGAACCAAAGGCGAATATTGTGGTGATTGCGCCAGATGGGGTAGAAAAATATTTATCCCTCTTGGACTTCGCCAATAATGAATATGTAAAGTAACGGATTTCGCATAGATAAAGCATCTTATGTATAGGAATACATACCACATATGTTGTATACTATATATTATATATGAGTAGAGTTATTTGAGATGGAGTCGCTATGATACAAGGTTTACGCGAATTATGGGGCAAAATTCAATATAATATTAAACGTGTAATGGATTCTGACCCTGCTGCAACGAATGTGTGGATGGTCATTTGGACATACCCGCATATTACAGCCTTGTTCTGGCATTTCTTTGCGCATCGCCTTTATAAGGCGGGCTGGCCAACCTTGGCCCGTCGCGTAGCGCTTCATTCTCGTCACGTAACCGGCATTGAAATCCATCCGGGTGCTACCATTGGTCGTGGTTTATTTATCGACCATGGCATGGGTGTCGTTATCGGTGAAACGGCAATCGTAGGGGATAATGTGACCTTGTTCCACCAAGTGACGTTAGGTGGTATGTCTTCTAAAAAGGTAAAACGCCATCCGACCATCGAAGACGAAGTCCTCATCGGTACAGGTACGAAAATCTTAGGTGATATTACCATTGGGGCACGTACTAAAATCGGTTGTAACCTCGTTATCAAACACGATATCCCTAAAGATATGGTTATCTTTGAAACAGATCCAGAAAATATGTATGTCCGTAAACCTCGTCGTATTAATAATGGCCAGGCAGAGGAAAAGAAAATTCCTGACGATTACATAGAATATTACATTTAATGTAGTGTAATAAAACCGCATATAATATAGAAAGATAGAACCTCTAACTATTAGTTGAACTAGTAGTTAGAGGTTTTTTTATAAAAATATTCAAAAAAATCGATTTAATGTATTGACAAGGAAAATCATTATTGATAAAATAAGTTACGTAATCAATACTGATTACAAATTAGATAAACGAATTGATGGCATAGAAGCCGACTGGGTTTATTCTGCTTTTTGAATAAACTGTATTTGAGAATTAAAAGAAAAAGGAGAATTATTATGAAAAACTTACAACAAGTAAACCAATATTTAGCAGATCTTTCTGTATGGAACGTAAAATTACATAATCTACATTTCAACGTAACAGGTCCACAATTCAAATCCATCCACGAATATTTGGAATCTATCTATGATGAAGCGTTTGAATACTTCGATGCAGTAGCAGAACACGTGAAAATGCAAGGTCAATTCCCATTGGTTAATTCCGCAGAATATGCTAAATTGACTAAAATTGAAGAATTGGGTCAAGAAGATATCCCTCAAGCGAAAGTAATTGAAATTCTTCTTAAAGACTTCAAATACATGAACGATCAAGCTGTAGCAATCCGTGCAGCTGCTGATGAAGAAGGTGACTTCTTGCTCGTAAGCATGATGGAAGATCACGTTGCATACTATGTAAAACAAATCTGGTTCATCGAATCTATGTTGAAATAATACGATTGACAATGCCTTATTGGGTATGATATGATTACCCAGTAAAGCATGGAGGATTACTCAAGAGGCTGAAGAGGACGGTTTGCTAAATCGTTAGGGCGGGTTACCGTCGCTAGGGTTCGAATCCCTAATCCTCCGCCATGCTGAGACCTCACATCACGCGATGTGAGGTCTTTTTGTTTATTGTGGTATTTACTGGGAATGGACCTAAAGGTGTAAGGGTTCAAGTGAGCTTGAGGGCTTGTAAATATTGATTTATACAGGTGTGTAAGGTTATAGAGTTGACGTATGATAAGGGGTTTCATATAATAGATTGTATCAAATGTAATTTTAAGGAGACTCTTATGAATACAAAATATACACGTCACATACATTTACTTCGTCGCGCTGTTGGCATCGGTGCATTATGTCTCGTTGCCTCTGTTGGTTTCGCGCATGCTGAAAGCATTGCTATTCCAAGCGCACGTCCTATGGTAGATGGTGTGAGTGCCGATGTAGAGACTGTTAGTAGTTCTAGCAAAGCACAACATCACGTGAGTACAGGTGTGATTACGCCAAATGATTGGACGTATACAGCATTACAAACACTAGTTAAGCACGGTGCTATTACAGATACACATGGTTTTGTCTTTGATGGCAATACAAGCTATACAAAGGATGAGCTCATGCCTCTTATCGACGAAGTCGTAACAAAACGGGAGCAAATGAACGATAACGATCGCCAATATGCATTGCGTATTTACCAAGAAAATATGCGTGATGTAATGGATTATCGTATTGCTCGCGATAAGAAGGTTACCCGAGAGCGTCGTCAAAAATTAGATGAAAAACGTGCTGAAAAGGCTAAGAAATCTGGTAAGACATACCAAGTATCTAAATCTCAACAAGAGGCTTTAGATGCAGCTAATGACGAAGTGGCAAAACCAGAAGAGCGCGCGTTAACTGATGAACAAATCAAAGAAAAGATGAAGAAATTCAAAATTGATGACTCTCGCGTTAAAGTAAATAATAATGTGCGCATCCGTTATACAGGTGGTAAGGATACAAAATCTAAAACCGATGCTCGTATGCAAACGGAGATGACTTTCACTCTATAACCCTATTTAAGGAGTTATAATGATTGATTTTTTAAAGAAACAGCTGTTTACCGTCCACCAAAACGGTAAGCAACAGGTGAGCGAGGTCTTTAAATATATAGGGCCTGGCATCATTGTCACAGTTGGGTTCATCGACCCTGGCAACTGGGCGGCCAATCTAGCTGCTGGTGCTAGTTATGGCTATGAACTGTTGTGGGTAGTTACGCTATCTACGATTATGCTTATTTTATTGCAACATAACGTGGCCCACTTAGGCATTGTACGAGGACAATGTTTATCCGAATGTGCTTATGAATTCTTGCCGTGTTACGTGTCCAGGTTCGTATTGAGTACGGCGGGCATTGCAGCGGCAGCGACTGCACTAGCTGAGTTTATCGGCGCAGCCATCGCATTGAAAATGCTATTTGGCATTCCTCTTTTGATAGGTAGTGTTTTGACGGCTATTATCTGTACCATTATGCTCATAACAAACTCTTATCGGAAGCTAGAGCGTATCATTGCAGGATTCGTATCCCTCATTGCGTTGGCGTACCTCGTAGAGGTCAATATGGTCAATGTAGATTGGGCGGCAGCTGGTATTGGTTGGGTAGACCCTAAGGTTCCTAATGAATCGATGCTCGTTATTTTGAGTATCTTAGGGGCGGTTATTATGCCTCACAATTTGTTCTTGCACTCAGAAATCATCCAAAGTCGCCAGTTCAACACGCAAGATCCTTCTGTAATGAAGCGCCAATTGCGTTATGAATTTCTAGACACTCTATTATCTATGGGTATTGGCTGGATGATTAACTCCGCCATGATCTTATTGGCGGCGGCAGTGTTCTTTGCTCATGGCATTGAAGTAACGGAGCTTGAACAGGCTGAGGAGTTGTTACGACCTCTCATTGGACCTGCAGCAGGCACTATCTTTGCTATCGCATTGCTCTTTGCGGGCTTTGCATCATCTGCTACGGCAGGTATGGCAGGGGCGAGTATCTTTGCCGGTATGTTTGGTGAGTCTTACGATATGAAAGACTTCCATACAAGATTAGGCTTGGCATTAACCTATATTCCAGCATTGCTTTTGATTGTATTCGTTACCGATTCGTTCCAAGCCTTGTTGATCTCTCAAATGTTCTTGAGCTTGCAACTACCTATCACAATTTTCTTGCAGCTTTATATGACTAGTAGCCGCAAGGTAATGGGGCAATATGCGAACCATACATATACGAATGTACTATTATGGGGCATTGGTATTGTGGTAACTGTTATGAATATCTACTTACTCTATGTAGGCGCATAACATATAAGCTTATAGTAGGTGGTGTATAATACACAATCTCATATTTGAATGAAGCTAGTAGACTAGTAGTAAGGCTTAGAAAACAATCGAATTGTTAGCTCACAGTGTAAAGCTAATAATGATAGAGAAAAAGACCGCGTTGGCGGTCTTTTTTGTATTCGGTTATGTATATTGATTATGTAAAAAGCGTATCCAAGAATACCCATGGGGGCTATAAAATATGTTACAATTAAAGATAGCATAAATCTGTAGGGAGAATTCCCCCACCAGTGTAATAGATAGAAATTAGGAGGACCTAATGGCAGACGAAGTAAAAGTACAAGATGCAATGCAATCTGATTTCAGTGTTGTAGTAAACGATATTGCAGAGGAATTATTAACGCGCCTAAATATGGATGAGGATGGTTCTATTATCGACATGTTCCAAACTGGTTCATTTGATCCTTGGCAATTATTCGTATTCTTCGGCGCTTTAGAAAAAGCTCTCGTTGAGTATAGAACTGATAAACGTAAGAAAACAGTTATCGTTCATGCACAACCTGAGGCACTTCTCGGTATTGGCCGCGTAGTAACACCTGTATCTACTATGCTTGAGCATGTGTTGATGTCTCGCTTGAACGACATGAGCGAAGGTCGACTAGAAACAGGTATGCTTACTGTGTCTGCTGAAAGCATCGATTACGAAGGTGTAAACCTTAAAGGTCGTCACGTTGTTATCGTATGTGACCTTGTAGACGAAGATTCTGATTACCTCAAAGAATGCATTAGATTATGTAAAGAATTGAAAGCTAGCCACGTTGTGGCGGTGCCTCTCATGTTGTGGAATCCAGAATTGATTGACAATTTGACAGAGGAAACTATCAAGGCGGAATTATCTCATGAAAATCGTCCTCTCTCCTAGTAAGACAAAAACAATTATCGATGCTGCGAAGAATGATGGGGCAGTCAATCATGCAGTTCGAGACGGTCAGTTTCAGCCGCACATCACGCAAGAGATTGTAAAACATGTACAGTCCCTTGATGTAATGGCCCTTGGCAAGGCTTTAAAGCTAAAGGATGACAAGGCCCAAGCTCTCTTTGATTTCTATCAAGATTTTGAATCCCATCCTGTAGGCCTAGCTTGTGAAAGCTACGATGGCATTGCTTTCAAATATTTAGACTGGGCCAACTTGTCTGATGAGGCTAAGGCCTTTGGTGAAAGCCACCTCGTTGTGATGTCTGCGTTGTACGGCGTCGTAGAGCCTACGATGGGCGTGCGCGATTATCGTCTCGATATGGTCGATAAGGTAGGCATTAATCTATACGATACATGGCGTGAAGCAGTGGATGCATACTTTCACAAGGAAGATTGGATCCTAAACCTAGCGTCTAAAGAGTATGCCAAAATGGTGAACCATCCAAAGGTGGTAACCGTTGAATTTTGGGAATTACGAGGCGACGCATTTAAACAGATGAGCACGTCCTCGAAAATGAGTCGCGGTGTGATGGCTCACGAATGTTTAACTGAACAAGTGAAACATGTGCGGGACTTGCCGCGCGAAATCAATGGATTTACCTGTGTCACTGACATTGAATCCATTACCATACCAAGCGAATCGATGACAGTTCGCTATGAAAGGAAGTGATTGTTTGCAAGTGCAAGACATTCTCGGAAAAGACCTCGTCGGCGATGAATGGTTGACGGAGGAAGAATTGCGATTTCTCATGTCTGTAACTGATGAAGAACAGTTGCAATTAATATATAAAAAGGCTTACGAAGTGAAGGCGAAATATGTAAAGCCTGTAGCGTACTATCGTGGCCTCATCGAGTTCTCGAACCGATGCATCAAAAACTGTAATTACTGCGGTATCCGTCGTGAAAATGACAAGACGGAACGCTTTGATATGAACCGTGAAGATATCATCAAGATGGCGCAGTGGGCCTATGACCATGAATATGGTTCTATTACACTTCAATCTGGCGAACGTTGTGATGATGCCTTTGTGGATTATGTGGTGGATTTAATTCGCGATATTAAAGCTATTGGCGATGGATCCCTTGGCATTACGATGTGCGTAGGGGAACAAAGCGAAGAGGCGTACCGCCGCATGCGTGAAGCCGGCGCTAGTCGTTATTTATTGCGCATTGAAACAACAAATAAAGAGCTATATCATAAAATTCATCCTCAAGATGAACTACACTCCTTTGAAACGCGCGTTGAATGCTTACGTAGCTTGCGCCGCGTAGGTTTCCAAGTGGGTACAGGCGTCATGATTGGTTTGCCTGGGCAAACCGAAGAAGACCTTGTAAATGATATCTTGTTCTATCGCGATATGGATATCGATATGATCGGCATGGGGCCGTATGTGGTACATCATGATACGCCGTTAGGCCAAGAGGCATTGGCGATGGGAATCGATGACGAAGCAGGTAAATTGCGCCGCATTCAATTGGGTCTAAAGATGATTGCGTTGACACGTTTATTCTTGAAAGACGTAAATATTGCGGCCACAACAGCATTACAAGCGTTGGATAAACTCGGCCGTGAAAAAGGCCTTGCTGCCGGTGCTAATATCTTGATGCCTATCATTACCATTCCGGAACACCGTGCAAAATATTTGCTGTATGATAACAAACCTTGCGTAGATGATAATGCAGACAAATGTAAAGACTGCTTAACGCGCCGCGTAATGTCCATCGGTGATACCGTTGGGTGGAAGCAAAATGGTGACTCCAAACACTACGGCAAGCGTACGGGAGAGTTTTAGTTTTCTCTGTGTATTTAATTCATTGATCCTATTATAAGTTTTGGGGTAGTTTTACCTATATATAGATGGGGCCCCATTACATGAGGTGTATTATGGAGACGAAATGGTATTCTGATTTTTGGCGGTTACTTGCTAGTCCTTTTAAAGGTGGTATTGATCAAGTTGTACAATCGGGGACATTGAAAAAAGGATTTTGGGGCACTGTATTCTTGTGGGCTATTCCATATATTATATTGGCTTTATTTGGGACTATGTTAATTCCATTTCTCCCTCATAATGAATTTACTGGTTTAACCTATTTAATCGGTATCGGTGCCAGTTTTATATTCATCTTTGCATGGCTTATCAGTATCGGCTGGTCCTTTGTGATGGTAGCCATCGGTTCCTATGTATACAACTGGGTTATCACTAAGATGGGTGGTACCGACAATGTACAGGCGATTATGAAAGTTAATTGGTATCTACAAGGGTATGGGGTACTTTTATTTAGTATTGGTTATACGATAGTCTTGGTTTTAATGGGGATCTTAGGACTTGCATTCGATAGTAGGGCCTTTGCTGGTATTATCTATTTTGTAGGAACAATAGCCTTATTGGTTATATCCATTTGGGTATCCTTAGAACTTATGGCAAGACAAGTGATGCTTACGAAGATGAAAGTATTCATTGCCTGCATCTTAACGTCCATAATCTTCGCTATAATTTGGGCACTCTTCATGGCGCTTCTTGGCGGCTGTGCCTCTTTAGTGGGTAGATAATACTCATATATAAATTAATATTAATAAAGAGTCCTCTTTTTTTGATAAATTTTTTCGGAAAAAGAGGACTTTTCTATTTGGGTGTCGAAATGTAATAGCAAAAGCCGTAATTTGCCATTAAGGAGGCGATTCCGATGAAAGAGTACAGTAGTGATAAAATTAGAAATGTTGCTGTTGTTTCCCACGATGGTGCGGGTAAAACAGCTCTTGTCGAATCTTTGTTGTTAACCTCTGGTGCGGTTGATTTCGTAGGTAAAGGCCAAGACAATAAACATATTATGGACTTTGAACCTGAAGAAATTAAACGTAACGTAACAATCCAATTGGGCATGGCTCCATGTGAATGGCATGACCATAAGGTTAACTTCGTAGATACTCCAGGCTATAATGAATTCCATGGTGAAGTTCGTGCCGCTTTGCGTGCGTGCGATGGTATGTTGATGGTACTATCCGCCACATCTGGTGTAGAAACTGACACAGTTCGCGCATGGGATTATGCAGTTGAATTACAAATGCCACGCATGGCATTTATCAATAAAATGGATGTGGATGGTGCCGATTTCTTCGGTACTATTGAAAGAATGCGGGAATTATTTGGCAAAGGTATTATGCCATTGCAAATTCCTATCGGTGAAGGCGCCAACTTTGAAGGCGTCGTAGACGTAGCAAAAATGACTGCGTTTACTTATAAGGACGGCCAACCAACAGAGATTGCTGTACCAGCTCACCTTATCGAAAAGGCTCAAGAAATTCGGGAAATGACCGTAGAAGCCGCGGCTGAAGGTAGCGATGAATTGTTGGAAAAATATTTAGAAGGCGAAGAATTATCCTTAGAGGAAATTCGCCAAGGCTTGCGTGAAGGGATGATTAGTGGCCGTGTGTGCCCAATCATGTGTGGCAGTGCCACATCTCGTATTGGCCTAGATCAAGTATTGGATCGTATGATCCGTTACATGCCGGATGCAACAAAAAAGGTTATGACCGCAACTGATGCGGAAACCGGCGAACAATGTGTAGTACATGTAGATAAACCTTTAACTGCATTTGTATTTAAAACATTGTTAGACCCATTCGCAGGCAAACAAAGCTTTGTACGTATCTTCTCTGGTGAACTAAAAGAAGGCGATCGCCTTTATGATGTAAACCAAGGTGTAGAAGAAAAATGGGGCAAGATGGTTACCCTTATTGGGAAGCAACAAATCCCTGTATCTGCCGCTAAAGCTGGCGATATCGTAGTGATACCGAAATTAGCAAATGCTAAGACTGGCGATACATTAACTGCTCCTGACTTTAAAGTGACATACGACGCTATCCGTTTCCCTCAACCTCTATACACAGTGGCATTGGAACCTGTGAAAAAAGGTGAGGAGGAAAAATTAGCTGGTGCTGTTCTAAAAGTAGCAGAAGAAGATCCTACTTGCGTAGTAGTGAAAAATGCTGAGGCCCGTCAACTACAAATCGATTGTATGGGCGAGGTTCATCTCGAGCATATCCTCAACAAAATGGATCGTAAATATGGCGTACAAGCTAAACTTGTGACTCCATATATTCCATACCGCGAAACAATTAAAGGCTCCGCTGAAACCGAGTCTAAATATAAGAAACAAAGTGGCGGTCATGGTCAATATGGTCACGTTAAGATTCAAGTGGACCCATTATACGATGGAAGCGAATTTGCATTCGTAGACAAAATCTTTGGTGGTGCTGTACCTAAACAATACATACCAGCAGTGGAAAAGGGTGCCAAAGAAACCCTAGATAAAGGCTTAATTGCGGGATATCCTATGATTGGCGTGCAAGTGACACTCTTGGATGGATCTTACCATAGCGTAGACTCCTCAGAGTTAGCATTTAAAGTAGCTACGTCACAAGCTATCAAGGATGTAATTCCTAAGGCGAAACCAGTCCTATTAGAACCAATCTATGAAGTTAACGTGTTTGCACCAGATGCTTTCATGGGCGACATCATGGGTGATTTGAATAGCCGTCGAGGTCGTGTATTAGGCATGGAACAAAGTGAAAGAACAGGTATTTCTGTTGTTAAAGCACAAGTACCATTGGCTGAAATGGCCGACTATGTAACTGCATTGCGCTCCATCACTCAAGGACAAGGCGTATTTAACCGTCAGTTCTATACTTATGAAGAGGTTCCACATAAGCAAGCGGAAGAAATTATCGCTGCTCGTAAGACTCAAGAATAAAGTTAAGAACATGTCCACGTACTGTATCAAATACAGTTAGAATCACTACAACTGAATAGATAATTGCATATCGTAACAACTTAATAGCATAACAATTGACGTAAGTCATAAATTTGAATAGTATTTTACACGAGCCCTCCATATATGTAGCGTATGGAGGGCTTTTACTATATTTGAAATAGATTAGGATAGGCTTAATCGATAACGGAGAATATGGGGACCTAATCATTGGTATGTATAGATGCAGTGGAAATCATAGAATTGCTAGTTCTTTATGTATATATGTGCTAACATTAAGATAATATAATTGCTTATGTATCGGGTGTTATTTCCATATATCGGGAAAGGATCGTATATGTTTTTCTCTAGCATTACTGCAGATTATACAAAAATGGGTTATCCTAAAGCCATCGTACGAGCTTTAGATTTCTTAAAAAATACAGATTTGAAAGCATTGCCAGGCGGCCGTCATGCCATTGAAGGGGACATGATGTACGCCAATGTAGACGATGTAGAAACAAAATTGTTTGAAACTACAAAACCTGAATCTCATCGCAACTATGTAGATATTCAATTCATGGTAGATGGGGAAGAAAATATGGGGTTTTTTGTAGATAAAGGCCTCGTGAAGCCTGTGGAGTCTTATCCAGATCGTGATTGCTATTTCTACCCAAACGAAGCTGTTGATGAAGGACACATCCATTGTCCAGAAGGGTATTATACAGTATTCTTCCCATCTGATATCCATAGACCACTATTAGCTGTTAATGATAAGCCTATTAAAATTCGCAAGGTTGTTGTAAAAGTACATGTAGACCTCTTAGACGAGTAATCCTATGAAACGATATGAAATTATAGGTGTCTTACTAACCCTATTAGGAGCTGTTTTATGGGGCGTATCAGGTGCTTCAGTACAGTTCTTAAGTAACTTTAGGGATATGAACTTAGAATGGCTAGTTACCATGCGATTAATTACAGCGGGATTATTGACCGTTGTCTATGCATGGTTTAAATATGGTAATTCTATCTTCCATGTTTTTTGTAGTTTGAAAGATACGGTAGGGCTTATCGTTTTTGGCGTATTTGGCATGGCTTTATGCCAATATACATACTTTAAATCCATTGCCTTAGCAGGGGCCGGTATTGCGACGGTGCTTCAATACTTGGCGCCATCAATGATTATTATTTATATGCTTGCCCGTTATGGTAAAAGGCCCTCTAAAGGGGAAATTATTTCCGTTATACTGGCCTTGGTAGGTACGATTTGTTTGATGGGGAATGATGGCTTTTCTATGGAGCGATTCCCATTGGCAGTGCTCGTGTGGGGCCTCTTATCTGCTGTAGGCGTCGCTGTATATAGTGTTTCTCCTGTAGATTTACTATATAAATATGGAACCTTGCCGATTGTAGGATTTGGTATGCTTCTCAGTGGTATTGTTGCTGCTATTTTATTTCATCAGCCAAATTCGTATGCTATGTGGGATGTATGGACTGTTATTGGCTGTTTCAATGTTGTCTTTTTGGGGACAATTGTATCCTTTAATGCTTATTTAGAAGGTGTTAAGAGAATAGGTGCAGTGCCAGGATCAATCCTGTCATCTATTGAACCGATTTCGGCAGCTTTCTTTGGATGGGCTTTGTTAGGCAACCAATTTAGTGCATTAGGGCTAATTGGCATGGCCATGATCATTGCTACTGTTATTATAATTGCTCTAGAAAAACGTACATAGTTTGAGGTCTCTTTGCTGGATATTGCGGTTTAGAGGCCTCTTTGTTATGATTGTACATAATGTGAAAGTAGTTGTGATAGGAGGTTGTATGGAGAAAAAACAATGGAAAGGTATGGCCCTTGCCATTTTAGGTGCCCTATTTTGGGGGCTTTCAGGCACATCTGTACAATTCCTAGAAAATGCAAAGCATATCAATGTGGAGTGGCTACTAGAAGCGCGGTTGCTCATAGCAGGTATATTGACGATAGGACTTGCTTATATAAGGGATGGTAAGCGTATTTTCTCTATCTTTACAGAACCTAAGGATATAGGGAAATTATTAGTATTTGGTTTTTTAGGTATTGCTTTATCTCAGTACTCATACTTCAAGGCCATTGCTATTTCAGGCGTCGGTATTGCTACGGTCCTTCAATATGTTGCGCCTACGCTGATCATCATCTATTTGTTTTTGAGATACTTTAAAAAGCCATCTGTACCAGAGTTTTTCTGTATTGTATTAGCCTTGGTGGGAACACTCTGTATCGTCATGCAAGAAGGGCTAGATGTTTCGAACTTTAATGTGCTTGCTTTATTCTGGGGGCTTGTATCGGCAGCTAGTATCTGTGTATATACATTGCAACCTATTGAGCTATTAAAGAAATATGGCACCACATCCATTGTGGGCTTTGCCATGTTTATCTGTGGTATTTTATCCTTAGCTATGTTTCAACAAGTTGAATCAGAAGCCCTCTGGGATGGCATGACCTGGTTAGGATTATTCGCCATCATCATACTTGGTACGGTCGTATCCTTTAATGCTTATATGGAAGGGGTTAGACTCATTGGTGCTATACAAGGCTCTATACTTTCATCATTAGAACCAATCTCAGCAGCGATCTTTGGATGGGTATTGCTAGGGAATCATTTTACGCTAGTCGGTATTTTTGGCATGATTTGTATCATTGCAACCGTATTCATTATCGCCTGGGATCGACACCGTCAAATTAAACGAGAAGTACTAGAAAAACTGAATAAAGTAGAAATGAAATAAACAAACGAAAACACATATACCATGAGGTATATGTGTTTTTTGTAATCAAATATTATATTTTTTCTAATATTTTTTCAAATAATAGTTCTAGTTTCTGTAAGTCGCCATGTACGGTTCCGTCCATATAGGTATTATATACAGTATCATCTTCAGAAACACGAATTTGAGCTTTATACCCCTTTGATAATGCTAATACTCGAATAACTTCACGTTGTGTGCGACCATTACCTTCCCTAAATGGATGAAAGAAATTTAGGCAATCTAAGATTTTAGCTAAGTTCTTAATTATACTTTCTTTTGTATTGGTTCTTAGCCAATTTGTAGTTCCTTCCTTCTGTTTGTAACATAATTTTTTAATTCTAGAACTGATTCAGTTGTAGGAGTGAAGTCTTCAATCATAGATGAACCTACGGCATACCAAACTGCATCAAAGTCCTCATAATTATCAAATTGTACATCTAAAATGGTGAGTTTTTCTTTATTAACATTTAATGTCATAGGCACCTCCTTTGTTACTATTATTATATCATAGCTAGTCTCTTTATATTGTATACATGACCTATTTGGTTGACTATTTACTTATCTATTCATATAGTTAATATATAAGTACTAATTAATTTTTAGGAGGTTCCTATGTCTGTAAAAGATTTCGTACAACAACGCCGCGATGATTTTATTGCTTTACGTCGTGATTTTCATATGTATCCGGAGCCAGCTTGGCTCGAATATCGTTCTGCTGCCAAAGTAGCTGAAAAGCTAATTGCCTTGGGTTATGATGTGGCACTCGGTGCAGATGTACTCGATTTAGATTCTCGTATGGGTTTACCTAGCGAAGATGTTATGAAAGCAGCAATGGCTCGTGCTATGGATGAAGGTGCTGATCCTGAACTAGTAGAGAAGATGGGCTATGGTAAAACAGCTATTGTGGCAACTATGAAGTTTAGTGATGATGGTCCTGTAGTAGCGTTCCGTGCAGATATGGATTCCAATGATGTAATCGAATCTAAAGCATCTAACCATATTCCTGCTAAGGCTGGTTTCCGTTCTCGCCATGAGAAGGCTATGCATGCGTGTGGTCATGATACACATATGACAATGGGCCTTGGTCTTGCCGAATATATTGCTACACATAAGGATGGCTTGAAGGGTACTATTAAACTTATCTTCCAACCAGCAGAGGAAGGCGTACGTGGTGCTAAAGCGATGGTAGAGGCTGGCGTAGTAGATGATGTAGATTTGATGTTCGGTATGCATATCGGATTTAATGAACAGTTATCTAATTGCTTTGCTTGTAGTGATCATGGCTTTTTAGCGACTACAAAACTTGATGCTGTATTCCATGGCTATTCTTCCCATGCAGGTGGTTCTCCAGAAAAGGCTCAAAATGCCATGCTTGCAGGCTGTACAGCTGTTATTAACTTACAAGCCATTGCTCGCCATAGTGGGGGTGCATCCCGCATGAATGTAGGTGTTTTTGAAAGTGGTACAGGTCGCAATGTTACTCCTGATGTAGCAACACTTAAATTAGAAACTCGTGGTGCTACTACAGAAATCAATAATTATATGATTGAACGCACTAAGACCATTATTAAAGGTGCTGCAGAAATGCATGATTGTACCTTTGAAATTACAAAACAAGGTGAAACACCAGCTGGTCGTATTAGCGATGATTTAGCTCGTGAGGTACAATCCATCATTGAACCATTAGGTATTTTCAAAGAAGTACCGTTCGATTACAGCGGCGGCGGTAGTGAAGACTGTGCGTATTTCTTAAATCGTGTTATTGATCGTGGTGGTCGAGCAACCTATATGGTATTGGGCTCAGCTATTAAAGCACCTCATCATAATCCATTATTCGATATTGATGAAGAAGACATGCTAAATGGCATTATTGCGTTAGGTACAATTGCTACTCACTATTTAAAATAGGACATATTGATTGAGATATTGTGATGCATACATCTAAACTATAGATACATAACTATATAGATGTATGCATCGAAATATGTATAGTGTGCTATATATTAGATGTAATATGAGTATTAGATTGTGGGGAGTTATATGATTCAACGAGAGCGTTTAGCTAAGGACTTTGATTCTATGGCACAGTTGACTGCACCTGGTGAAGGGATAAATCGTCTAGCTTTCACCGATTCTGATTGGGAAGGTCGCCAATATATTATTGATTGTATGACTGATGCGGGTCTAACTGTAGAGATAGACGATTTTGGAAATGTGCTAGGCTATAAGGTAGGTAAGAATCCTGATTTACCGGTTGTCATGGTCGGTTCTCATACGGACAGCGTGCCTAATGGGGGCAATTATGATGGTGTTGTGGGTGTATTATCTGCTATTGAAGCGGTTCGCAGTATGACTGATGATGGTTTTGAACATGACCATACCATTGCAGTAGTAGACTTTATGTGTGAAGAGTCTAGCCGCTTTGGAGCAGCCACATTAGGCAGTAAAGCTATGCGTGGTGAATTGACATTACAAGATTTACAACGCTTAGTAGATAAACAAGGCATTTCCTTGTATGATGCCTTGAAAGGTCGTAATTTAAATCCCGATGCTATTGAGCATATGGAATATAAACGACCTGTAAAGTCTTTCACAGAAATTCATATTGAACAAGGTAAAGTGTTAGAGCACGAAGCTAAAACTATCGGTATTGTAACAGGGATTGCTGCACCAGAACGGTTCTATGTAACTATTCGTGGTAATGCGGATCATAGTGGGGCTACACCAATGAACTTGCGTCATGATGCACTCTGTGGGGCTTCTAAAATCATTCTCGGTATTGAGGAGATTGCATCTATGCAAGAGGAGCCTCCAGTAGTGGGTACAGTCGGTGTAGTAGAGGTTGTACCAGGCGCGATGAACGTTATTCCTGGGGCCGTTAAACTGGGCGTAGATATTCGCAGTATTTCTAAGGTGGCCCGAGATTCTGTAGTTACCCTCATTAAAGAATTTATTGATGTTACTGCAGAGAAACGAGGCTTATCCTATACGATTGAGCCTGTTGCACAGGATCATCCTGTAGTGATGAATCCGGCTATGATTCGAGAAATTGAAGAGGCTGTTAAGTCTGTAGGCGTAGATTATATGACTATGCCAAGCGGTGCTGGTCATGATGCTATGCACTGGGCCGATGATGTTCCGACAGGAATGATTTTTATCCCATGTCGCGAAGGTATCAGTCATAATCCGGCTGAATTTGCGGGCCTAGATGACATCGTTACGGGCGCTAGGGTGTTGGACACAGTGCTTAGAAAACTTAGTTTAGAAACTACAAAACTTGTATAAGTAGAGATATCCGTTGATATCAGATTGTGTAAAAGTGTATTTCAAATTTAAGATGTAATAGAGTGTTGTTAGTCGTTTTAAGTTGAAAGTACACGGATTGGAGAGAATATGGTTATTGCTGGTATTGTTATCGTAGTGGCGACGTTTATTGCCATTATTAAACAGTTTGAAACACGGCTCGTTTTATTGTTGTCGGGCTTGTTAATGTGCTTTATTGGTGGGCAGCTTGGTGCTGGTACAACAGCCTTTGTAAAAGAACTTACAAATCCAGGGCTTGTACCAACCATTTGTACAGTACTTGGTTTTAGTTATGTTATGGAATATACAAAATGTACAGAGCACATGGTATATTTCATCTCTGCAGGCCTTAAAAAGATGACTAAAATCATCATTCCTGGTGCTGTTATTATTACATTTTTGATCAACATTGCGTTGCCTACAGCGGCAGGCTGTGCGGCTGCAGTAGGTGCATTATTAATTCCTGCATTGATTCGTTCTGGTGTGCATCCTGCAATGGCAGGCTCTGCTATTTTCTTAGGTACTTGGGGTAGTGCATTGAGCCCAGGCCTTATGTTTAACCCTCAAGTAGCACAACTTGCAGGTGAAGACGTTATGACCGTTATTGCTAGCTTCTCTATGCAAGCTATAATCGGCATTGTAGTAGCGGCAATCTTGCTCAATATCGTAGCTATCGTTAAGAAGGAACATACAGGGTATGTATTGAAAGATGCTAACGAAGAAGAAGGCAAAGAATTCAAGGTAAATTACTTATATGCCATCATCCCAATCATTCCTCTTGTATTACTCGTACTTGGTAGTAAACAAGTAGCAGTGATTCCAGAGATTTCCGTTCCTGTGTCCATGTTAATTGGTACGGCTATCGGTATTATTGCGGTACGACCTAATGTAACAGATGCAGTTAAGAAATTCTTCCGCGGTACTGGCGACGGCATGTGTGATGTAGTAGGTCTTATGGCTGCGGCAGCGTGCTTTACAGCAGGTATGCAGTACATCGGCCTTACAAGTGCACTCATTGATGGCATGAAGAACTCTCAACAAATTGCTCAAATCGGTGCTGCCTTTGGTCCATTCTTATTGGCAGTTATCTCTGGTTCTGGTAATGCGGCAGCCCTTGCATTTAATGGTGCCGTAACACCGCATGCAGCAGACTTTGGGTATGGTATTATGCAATTAGGCTCCATGGCTCAATTGGGTGCTGGTATCGGTCGTAGTATGAGTCCAGTAGCAGGTGCAGGTATCATCATTGCCGGCCTTGCTGGTATTAACCCTATGGAAATGGCGAAACGTAATGCTGTACCATGTATTATTGCTACAGTGGTTATTATGGTATTGTTACTATAATTGAATACTAATGTAGTTGGTCAATTATAATTCAATAAAACATAGTTGTTCTAGGACTTTAAATTTAAAACTTACAATAAAAGAACCCCATTATGATTAACATCATGATGGGGTTCTCTTTATGTTGTAGAGTTTTATTATTTAAGTTTGAAACCAATCCATAGAGCGGAAATGATAAATAAGCCACCACTAACCCAGAATAGTGTAGTAAAACCTAGCCATGCCATAAGGCTGGCACCGCCGACAGATCCTAAGAAATAGCCAAAGAATAGACAGGATTGATTATAGGAGAATACTTGGCCTGTAAATTCTCGAGGTGTTTTGGAAGATAAGTAGGTGTTTAAAGCAGGAAGCATACCGCCTAACCCAAAGCCTTGTAGGAATCTGATGATGGCAAGTTGATATACATCGGAAACATAGGCTTGAGGGATATTTAAAACCCCTACATAGATAAGAGAGACTACTAACACTTTACGGGGGCCAATTTTATCGACCAATTTACCTAGTGGAGAGCTACTCATAAGTTGAGCAATACCCATAGCAGAGAATACGGCACCTGCAATAAATGCGAGATTTTCTGTGTCGCTAGGAACGATTCCTTTAATATATACGGAGATAACAGGTTGTAAGGACATAATACATATTGCGTAGATAAAGGAGGCCACACATAATGCGACAATACTATTAAATTCTGGTATTTGCTCTTTTAACTTACGGATGGAAAGCTTTTCAGGATTAGGTTTTGGTACATAATTTTCATGGATGAATATAGTGGCTAGCACACCGGCTAAGCCCATGAGGGCACCGACGATGATAAAGTCATTGCGAATACCAACTGTATCTGCAATGTAGCCGCCTAATAGTGGTCCAATGAGCGAGCCTGCTAGGTTGGCCGATGCCAATAGACCTAAGGCCCAACCTGTTCGTTTAATGGGGGTTTCAGAAGCAATTAAGGTAATTGATGCGGAGTAAAATCCACTTACAAGACCTTGGATTAAACGAATTAGTACGACTCCCTCTGGGGTTGTTTGAAAGGCAATCAAAGCATTACATAAGGCCATGCCAAAGCTAGATCGTATTAATGTAATTTTACGACCTTTTTTGTCAGCAACACGCCCCCAAAATGGAGCAGCCAAGCAAACGATTATGTAGGTTGCACCGGTTGCTAAACCAGACCATAAGGACATTGCCTCTGGTGTTTGGACGCCTAAATCGTGAAAGTATAAAGGCAGGATTGGAGCTAGCTGACTTACACCAAAGGCTGTACAGAATACACAGACTAAACTGATGTATACCGTTCGTTTCCACGTTTCCAACGTATCCCTCCTTTCTTAGTCGTAGTATGTTCTTAATAAAATAATACGCTTATTTCTGTTTTATTTCATCCCAATCACTTAAATCCGGTAGTTTATTGCTTGTTATAGATTCTTGAATCCAGTAGTTAATGGATGTTAAGTTGCAAGACTCTCGTTCAAAGACATATTCGTTGTCTTCGTCTACAGTGGCATAGAGTTGAATGCGTAAGTTCTTACCTTTTTTACGCTCGATGTAATAGCTAATACATTGCTCATCAATGCTAGAAGGGCGAACCGAAATCATATCATACTTGCCATTCGCTACGCCTTCTAAGGCATCCTTAATCATTTGATTGGAATATTCATATTGACTGAGGTAGAAGATATCGTTATCGCAAGTTAATACGTATTCTCGAGGAGGCGTAGTGTTTTTGTACTCTTTCTCCCAGCTTTCATCAATCACAGGTAAGGTAGCATGATCATAGAATTCCTTAATTAAAGCAAGACCTTTAGGAATGGACATCTCCTTGAAGTATCGTATTTCATATACTGTAGGCTCCAAGGTTTCATCGCGTTCCGTTGGATTCTCAATGTAGCCGTATAGATAGATGGTACAAGCATTTTTATCTTCGTTGTGGAACATAACGATGCTGTACACCTCGTGAATAACGTTTCCTATAGATTGGCGATTATCATAGATAATAAAGCTGAGATATTTTTGTGTATCCCATTCCCGTTGAATAAAATTCCAGTCGTATTTATTAGTGCGCCAACCAGTAGTAGAGTCCTCAAAGATTTCTAAGACGTCAACAGAGTTTTGCGGCCAAGCAGGTGGCATAGGATTGCACGTTGTAGAAGATTGTGTGACACCTTCTTTGTACTGATAATGTCCGTTAACGAGTTCAAAGGCTTCTAATCGTTCAGATGCTTCGTCAGGAATTACCAACGGTTCACCAGTACCAAAACAATTATCAGTTCTTGTGTTGAGACGGTTGATACTTTCACGAGCATGCTCGTAGAAGGTAACGGCTTGGTCGAGATCCGGCTTTTTGGTAATGGCACCAATTTCGTAGCAATAGCCTGCTGCTAGTTGCCATAGATGGTCCGCATAGTCATAACTACCGTATCTATCGTAACATTTGCTAGCCTTATTAACGCACTCTACGGCGGTTTCTATGGCAGGGGTATTCCCTTTTTTGAAAGTAAATACATACGCCAGATATGGCCAAATAGTATCAAGAGTGTAAATCGCTGGTTGTTGCAATAAGTGGGCGATGCGAGACCAGTCTTGAGACTGACCGTCGATGTTCAATGTACGAAGAATGATGGCTTGCATTGTAGCATAAGCGTGGTCATTAAAGTCTAAATGATCTGGGCTTATAGCAGCACGTTCGTAGTATTTGAGGGCCTTTTGAATATCTTGAGGAATCCTTCTGTGAGACTCACCTGGTTTTGCATAGTACTCAGCAGCTTCACGTAAGCACATGCCATTATTCATGGCTGCGCCGCGTTCAAAATATTCTAGAGCTCGTTCATGGTCTGCACGAGATTTACAAATATCGCCTGCCAAATACATCATGAGTGGCAAACCTGCTTCGGCGCCTTCAAAAATGACCTGCTCTTCCATTGCTTTATTATTTTGCTCGGCATAGGTGATGCGAAGGTTACGATACGCAATAACAAGGCCTGCCGCGGCAGATTTATACAACCATTGTTGTGCTATAGATGTTATTTTTGCGTCTAATTTATGGTGATCAGCTTGTACAAATAAAGATTTTAAAAAATGGACAACACCAGATGGTTCACCTTCATTAACTATCTTTTGCGCAGATGACAAGAGGTGGTAATCTCCCCATTGGAATACATTGGCAATGGCGTAGGCGCAGTAAGAACAACCCTTTTGAGCACCTTCATAGACGTGCTGGAATGCTTCGTCCTTTGTCATAGGCAGCTCTTTTTCAATAGTTGGTGTAAGGGCACCTGAGGTACGGATAGCCTGCAAAATAGCAATGGCACTGCCTTTGCGTATCGCTGTATGTAAATAACTATACGCCTTAGTATCATCCTCAGGGAAACCGGCTTCAATCCATGTGAATTGAGGTCCAGAATAAACGCGCGCTAAGATGGCATACGCATCGCCGATACCTGGAATCTCTTGCCCTTCCTCGTCCAATTTCACAAGGGCATCGAGCTCAGCCTTACCCTCCCAAGCGATATCTTTATTGCATTGGTGGAATATTTTATTGAAAGACTGTTGTATTTGATCAGTAAAATAAAAACTCATGCTCTCTCCTTGGCATAATAATCAGTAAAACCTGATAACATATGTAGTTTCAGTATACTATTAGTATTTAAAGGAACACAATATAAATATTCTGAATTTAGAGGGGGCTAGGGAAATCAGTAATTGGATTATATATGGCTATTAGATGATGAACGAATGTAAGGATAAGGTGAAAGTTAAGAATTCTCCTTGACTTTCATTCTATAGAAACATTATAATCAGATTATAATTTTATACTCGCCTGAAAGAAACCGATGAGGTGGAGATAAAAATAGGAAATGCACTCACAGAGAGCGGGATTAGCTGAGAACCCGTAGTACGCAGCTTATTAAATGGACCACCGAGGGCGCATGGAACAGAATGATTTCATTCCTAGTATGGTGCGACGTCACACGAGCGTTAGTCGTGAGGGATATGTTAGTATCCTGCGAAAGGGGAATGCACAGCATTCAAACAAGGTGGTACCGCGATTTATAGCACATACAATCAAATTGTAATAATAGAACTATAAACTCGTCCTTGACGTTATATTGTCATGGGCGAGTTTTTTTATTGGCAAACGCCAGATGGAGGTTCTCATGATTTTCCCTAGTCTTGACCGTGTGAAAGCTATCGCACCGGGCTACGATATCGTGCCTGTATATATGGAAATTTTATCCGACGTACGCACACCGATTAGTGTGTTGAAAGCGTTAAAACAAGTGAGCAGTCATACATACTTGCTTGAAAGTGCGGATAATAGTAATCATTGGGGCCGTTACTCTTTCTTGGGCTATGATCCTAAGATTGAGCTATTCTGCAAGAACCATAAAATGACTATTAAAGATGGTACAACACGTACCTTTGAGTGCTCTGACCCAGCTGCAGAAATTCGCAATATTTTAAGTCAATATAAAAGCCCTCGCTTAGAAGAGTTGCCAACCTTCACAGGTGGTTTTGTAGGGTACTTTGCTTGTGAATATATTCGCTACATCGAGCCAACACTGGACTTCCCAATACCAGATGATGACCCTGCTATGGTGAATGATGTAGACCTTATGCTCTTCGATAAGGTTATCGCATTCGACCATTATAAAAATAAAATCTACTTAATTGCTAACATCAGCACAAACGATTTAGAACGTAACTACAACAAGGCTGAGCTTGAGTTGAAAGCATTAGCTGATCTCGTTGTAAACGGCAAAGAGGCGGATGTGCCAAAAGGCGTTCTTAAAACAGAGTTTACCTCTGAGTTCACAAAGGACGAGTTCGAAGCCGTTGTTAAAAAGACACAGCACTACATCAAGGAAGGGGATATCTTCCAATGTGTTGTATCTAACCGTCGCGAAGCTGAGTTCGATGGTAGCTTGTTAAATGCATACCGCGTATTGCGTACGTTGAACCCATCTCCATACATGTTCTATCTATCTGGTGGTGATGTTGAGCTTACAGGTGCTTCTCCAGAAACATTGGTAAAATTAACAGATGGTAAAATGTACACCTTCCCAATTGCGGGCACAATGCGCCGCGGTAAAACCGAAGCAGAGGACCTTGCCATAGAGGAAAAACTCATTAACGATGAAAAAGAGTTGGCTGAACATAACATGCTCGTTGACCTTGGTCGTAATGATTTAGGTAAAATTGCTAAATTCGGATCTGTAAAAGTTGAAGCATTACATATGTTGCAACGTTTCTCTCACGTAATCCACATTACATCTACTGTAAGCGGTGACATTCAAGACGGCAAAGATGCTCTGGATGCCATCGGTGCTACATTGCCGGCAGGCACATTGTCTGGAGCTCCTAAAATCCGTGCTATCGAGATTTTACACGAACTTGAAAAAAGCCCACGCGGCGTATACGGCGGCGCTGTAGGTTACATCGATTTCTCCGGTAACATGGACGTATGTATCGGTATCCGCATGGCTATGAATAAAGGCGGTAAGGTCTATGTTCGCGCTGGTGCTGGTATCGTTCGCGATAGCGTACCTGCTAGTGAATACAATGAAACATTGATCAAAGGCCAATCCATGATTTCCGCAATTACAGATGCACAGGAGGTAGAATAATGGTACTCCTTATAGATAATTACGATAGCTTCTCCTTCAATTTATACCAATTAGTAGGTTCTATCGATCCAGATATTAAAGTCATCCGTAGCGATGAATTAACAGTTGAAGAAATCCGCGCTTTGAAACCAGACTATGTAATACTTTCACCAGGACCTGGCAGACCAGCTGATGCGGGCGTATACGAAGACCTATTGCGCGAATGTAAAGGTGAATTCCCAATCCTCGGCGTATGCCTTGGTCACCAAGCCATCGGCGAAGTATTCGGCGGCACCGTATCCTACGCAAAACAAGTAATGCACGGCAAACAAAGCGTAGCCAAACAAGTACACCCATCCAAAATCCTTAAAGGCGTACCAGAACAATTTGAAGTGGCTCGCTACCACTCCTTGGCGATTATTGACGAAACCATGCCAAGCGAACTCATCGTTACATCCATTACCGATGACGGCGAAGTAATGAGCGTAGAACACAAAGACTACCCAATCTATGGCGTGCAATTCCATCCGGAATCCATCATGACACCGAACGGGGAACAAATGATTCGCAATTTCTTAGAAAAATAACCACTGTTTTGTATTCGAGGGGCTATTTTAAGAACTAGAACGATAAGGCAGAAATAAGGACTCTCGGAACTCCAAGTGGCCACCCACCCCACTACGTGGGGCCGCCAAGTCGTTCCTTAAGACCTTATTTCCTGCCGACTCAATCTTGGTAGAACCTAATAAATAGCCCCTCTACAATACATATCGTAAACTGAAGGCATATTTTTCTAAAGAAATATGCGAATCAGAACCCCTAAAATAGAAAAAGGTGGTGCATAGCACCACCATTCCCACCTCTTATAAAGAAATGATCTGTGCGTTACTTCATATAATGCGCAGGATCATTTGGTAATAGTTTGTTTGAGGGATATCTATTAAATTGGTATGGTTTTTAGCCGGATAGGTGCGATTGGGTTATGTGCGAAGCCGACTTGGCGCCCCGCATAGCGGGGGGTGGCCACTTGGAGGCTGAGGGCATGACCCAATCGGTACCGACTAGGTAGAATGGTATTAATTTAATAGATATCCTCAAAAGGAGATTTAAAATGATTAAAGACGCATTATATGCAGTAACGCATGGTCAGGATTTATCCTACGATCTTGCTAAAGATACAATGAATAAAATTATGAGTGGTGAGGTAGCCGAGGTTCCTATGGCTGGTTTCTTGTGCGCTCTTGCAGCGAAAGGCCCTACTGTAGATGAGGTTACGGCGTTCGCTGAGGTTATGCGTGAGAAGGCTGGTTCTGTGCCTCATGAAGGTACTGTTGTAGAAATCGTAGGTACTGGCGGTGATGAGGCTAATACGTTCAATATTTCTACTACATCTGGTTTCATTATTTCTGCTGCTGGTATTCCTGTAGCGAAGCATGGTAACCGCAGTGTATCTAGTAAATGTGGCGCTGCTGACTTGATCGAAGCATTGGGTGCTAAACTAGAGCTTAATGGCGAACAAAATGAAGCAGTTCTTAATAAAGCAAATATGTGCTTCATGTTTGCTCCTGTATATCACCAAGCTATGAAATATGCAGGTCCTGTACGTAAGGCATTAGGCGTTCGTACAGTATTCAACATCCTTGGACCTTTGGCAAACCCAGCAGGTGCTACTGTGGAATTGATGGGTGTGTACGATAAATCTTTGGTAGAACCATTGGCTCGTGTATTGGCTAACCTTGGCGTTAAGCGTGGTGCTGTGGTACACGGCTTCGACGGCCTTGATGAGATTACGGCAACTAACAAAACGTACGTATGCGAAATTAATAATGGAGCTTTCACAAGCTACGAATTCGATCCTAAAGAATACGGTTTCGAATATGCTGATAAAACTGAGCTTGAAGGTGGCGATGCAACAGTAAATGCTGAAATTACACGCCGCGTTCTCGGTGGTGAGCAAGGTGGTAAACGCACAGCTGTTCTTCTCAATGCTGGTATGGCGATTTACCTTGCAAAAGATGGCATTACATTAGCAGAGGGCATTGAAGAGGCGAAAAATATGATCGACTCTGGCAAGGCTCTTGCTACAATGGAACAATTTGTGAAAGCAACCCAAGAGGTATAACCATTGATTTTAGATAAGATTGTAGAGGCTACCAAAGTTCGAGTAGCCAAAGAAAAAGAGATGGAAACGCTTGAGGATGTGAAAGCAGCGGCCTTAGCGTTACCATCTGATACAGGATTTCCTTTTGAAGCAGCCCTTCGTCAGCAAGACTTTAACTTCATTTGCGAAGTAAAGAAGGCATCTCCTTCAAAGGGGATTATTGCTGAGCACTTCCCATATTTAGACATCGCTAAAGAATATGAAGTGGCTGGAGCAGCAGCCATCTCTGTATTGACTGAGCCAGACTTCTTTAAAGGTGACAAAAAATATTTACAAGAAATCGCTAGTACCGTAAAAATTCCTGTCCTTCGTAAAGACTTCATCATCGATGAATACCAAATCTACCAGGCGAAGGTGTGGGGCGCTAGTGCAATCCTATTAATTTGTGCATGCCTTGATGTGCCTACATTGACGAAGTTCCGCGAGTTAGCCGACTCTCTTGGTTTGTCCTCTTTAGTAGAGGCTCATGATGAGCATGAGGTACAAATGGCCATCGATTGTGGCGCCCGCATCATTGGTGTTAACAACCGTAATTTAAAAGACTTTACTGTGGACGTACAAAATAGTGTGCGTTTACGTGATCTCGTTCAAGATGATGTGATCTTCGTATCTGAAAGCGGTTTAGAAACACCACAGGATATCCAAGTATTGCGCGATAACAACATCGGCGTAGCCTTGATGGGTGAAACCTTTATGCGCTCTCCTAACAAGGTTGAGAAATTGGCCTATCTCTATGGCCCGACTTACTACACTCCGAAGGTTAAGATGTGTGGCATCTCTAAGGTAGAAACAATCCCTGCTATAGTAGAGGCTAAGCCAGACTATATGGGTTTTGTATTCGCACCAAGCAAACGACAAGTTACTGTGAACCAAGCTAAAATATTGGTGGAAGAGCTACATAAGCAATATGCAAAAACATATGGTACAAATACAGTGCCAATGAACACTGAGGCAGAACAAGGTACTAATGGATTTGGCGAAGAAAATACCAATTCTGAAGCGATTAAAACGGTAGGTGTCTTCGTCAATGAAACATTAGATAATCTCGTTACAATCGCTAAAGAAGTCAATCTTGACGCAGTGCAATTGCACGGCGATGAAGATGAAGCTTTCATCCAAGCTTTCAAAGAGAAAACAGATGTAGAGGTTTGGAAGGCTGTTCAAATCTGCAGCGCTACAGATGCAGAGGCGTGGATCGATAGCAGTGCCGATATGCTGTTATTTGATGCGTATCACAAGGCTGAACGCGGCGGTACGGGCGAAGTATTCGACTGGTCTTGCTTAGACGAGTTTGAACGTCCATTTATGCTTGCCGGAGGTCTTGACAGTACTAATGTGGCGCGTGCCATTCGTACGGTCCGACCTTATGGCATAGATATCAGTAGCGGTATTGAAACAAATGGCGTGAAAGACGATGAAAAGATTAAAGCTTTCACCAACATTGTGAGAACCATAGCTCACTAAATCACAAAAAATACATAAATCTAAGATATAATAATATTTTAGACACATCCGATGGAATTCATCGATTGTTGAGATAGATACCAATAGTAACGCTATACAGGCGTGCTAGCAGGAATGGTACATGGAAAGGTAAGTTATATGAGTGAACAAAGACATGGTTATTTTGGCTCCTTTGGTGGCCAATTTATGCCAGAAACATTGATGAATGCAGTCATCGAATTGGAAGAGGCATACAACAAGTACAAAGATGATCCTGATTTCGTGCGCGAACTTGAGGATTTACATAAAAAATATACAGGTCGTCCATCCCTTTTATACTATGCAGATCGCATGACAAAAGACCTTGGTGGCGCAAAAATTTATTTGAAACGTGAAGATTTGAACCATACTGGTTCCCACAAATTGAACAATGTAATCGGCCAAATGTTATTGGCAAAACGCATGGGTAAAACTCGCGTTATTGCTGAAACTGGCGCAGGTCAACACGGTGTGGCAACAGCTACTATTGCTGCGTTGATGGGCATGGAATGTGAAGTATACATGGGTGCTGAAGACTGTGAACGTCAAGCGCTTAACGTATATCGCATGGAATTATTAGGCGCTAAGGTGCATCCTGTAACAACTGGTACAAGCACATTAAAAGATGCTGTTTCTGAAGCATTGCGCGAATGGACAAACCGTATGTCTGATACGCACTATGTATTGGGCTCTGTTATGGGCGCTCATCCATTCCCTATGATCGTTCGTGACTTCCAATCCATCATCAGCCGCGAAGCGCGTGAGCAAATCCTTGAAGCAGAAGGTAAATTGCCAACAGCTGTTATGGCTTGTGTAGGTGGTGGTTCCAACGCGATGGGTATGTTCTATCACTTTATCCCTGATGAAGGCGTTCGCCTTATCGGTTGTGAAGCGGCAGGTCGCGGTATCGATACAGAGGAACATGCAGCGACAATCGCAAAAGGTTCTGTTGGTATCTTCCATGGTATGAAATCTTACTTCTGCCAAGACGAAGATGGTCAAATTGCTCCAGTATATTCTATCTCCGCAGGCCTTGATTACCCTGGTATCGGTCCTGAACATGCGTACTTGCACGATAGTGGTCGCGCTGAATATGTACCTGTAACAGATGACGAAGCAGTAGATGCTTTCGAATACTTGTCTCGTTTAGAGGGCATTATTCCAGCTATTGAAAGTGCTCATGCAGTGGCACATGCGCGTAAAATTGCGCCTACTATGAGCAAGGACGATATCATTATTATTTGTTTATCTGGTCGTGGTGATAAAGACGTAGCGGCTATGGCGAAATACAGAGGGGTGGATCTTCATGAGTAAAATTAAAGACGCTTTCACAAAGGGCAAGGCATTCATCCCATTCATCAGTGCTGGTGACCATGGTATTGAAAATACAGAACGTTATATTCGAGTGATGGTGAAAGCCGGCGCCGACATGGTAGAAATCGGCATTCCGTTCTCCGATCCAACAGCAGAAGGCCCAGTTATCCAAGAAGCGAGTACACGTGCACTTTCTACAGGTGTAAAAATCAACGATATCTTCGATATGGTGCGCCGTTTGCGTACTGGTGAAGAGGCAGTGACTATTCCACTCGTGTTCATGACCTACTTGAACCCAATCTATGTATTTGGTCGTGAAAAATTCTTTACCCTCTGTGAAGAGGTTGGTATCTCTGGCGTTATCGTTCCAGACATGCCGTTTGAAGAAAAAGGCGAACTCGCGAGCGTAGCCAATAAACACGGTGTTGAAGTGGTGTCCTTGATCGCTCCAACATCTGAAAACCGCATTGAAATGATCGCAAAAGACGCAGAAGGTTTTGTATACTGCGTATCTTCCCTCGGTGTTACAGGCATGCGTAGCGAAATCAAAACGGATATTAAATCCATTGTTGAAACTATTCGCAAATATACAGAGATTCCTGTAGCTGTTGGCTTCGGTATTTCTACACCAGACCAAGCTAAGGCTATGGCGCGCGTATCTGATGGTGCTATCGTAGGCTCTGCTATCGTTAAAATCGTGGCAGAACACGGAGAAAATGCAGACCAAGCGTTATTTGATTACGTACAATCTATGAAACAAGCTGTATTAAAAGCTGACGCTTAATAACAGCTAATACATAATTAAAGGCATACTAAAAGGACGTTATACATGTGTATAACGTCCTTTTTAGTTAGTTAGTTTAGTTATGTGTTATATGACTGGATAACCAGTTATGAAAGGGGAATGATTAGCCGTTTGTAGATTCGGAACGTTGATGACGTTCGCTGCGTTTTGCAGTTGCATTTTTGTCATGTTTTTCACGTTCAGAAATTTTGTGTTTTCTATATTTCTTTTGATCTGGTTTGAACCATGGATGAGCACTGCTATCTACTGTGCCATCATCGTTCTTTACCATGCGATGGTTTTCATCGATTTTGAAGTGGTAATCTTTGGCTTGTGCTACATTAGCACCAATGCCTACTGTTAAGAATGCTGCCAAGCTGGCCATAGCTACTACTTTAGTCAATTTAGCGTTCATAAGTATTATCTCCTATACAAACTTAATTGCACGAATTTTAGTTGTAAAAAATATATTATTAGTATAGGTAAAATTAATGAAGAAAAAATGAAGCGAGAGCCTTGATGAAGCATAGTATAATAGGATTATCTAAGTTTGTATAATATCTAAATATAGTAGGAGTTTTATGAAACAGAGAGTATATGAAATCCTCTATCGCGAGCTAGTAGAAAACTATGCAAATGGTAAAGGACGAACAACGACAGCCGATTTTTGGCTTACCATAAGCGCTATGACCTTTGTATACGGTCTAGTTACATTTATAACAGGTCTTGCTACCTTCATTCCTTATGGATTTTTATATGCTATATCCTTAGGGGGCGGCGTATTGACTGCATTGACGGTAGTATTAACATTGCCAACTATTATGCTAGTAGCAAGACGGTTGCGTGATTCCAATAATGATCCAACATTGATGATCCTTGTCTTTGTTCCTATTTTAGGATGGTTGGTTTTGCTGTACCTATTATGTAAACGGTCGGCTCCAACACAAGAAGTAAACGTAACTAATGAACAGATATCTGCAGAACCAAGTATAAAGGAAAAGAAATCAATTTCGGGTGTATTCATCATGGCTATCCTTGTTTTAGGTTGGATTACTAGCAGTGTAGGGACATCTATGATGGGGCATACTTATATGGTAGAAGAAACAGCCTTTGGTAATTTAGGACAAGGTGCTTTTACCAAAAAAGCAAATCGTTTACTACGTAGTGATTCTGCTACAACAGAAGGTTATCTAGTTGTAAAAGCGTACTACCAAGCGCTGGTTAACGGAGACTATCACAGTGCCTATCGTGAGTTGAGCAGTCGTGAAATGGAACGGTATGGTACCTTTGATCTCTGGCAGCAAGCTAAGGCGAAGGAACAACGTTCTGCTGTAGAATCTATACGATTGGATTATGTGTCTCAAGATGTTGATGATGATGTAACGGTGGATTATATCGGATATAGAGTGGACTTTGTAGATAAAAGACCATCTATGTTAGTACGTTTATATAACGTGGGTAACGGCTGGAAAATCGTTGGTTTTGAAGAGTTTGAGGAGGACTAGTATGGCATCTGTAAATGTATACGATTTAAACTATACCGATGCCTTCGTGCTAGGCATCAAAAACTACGCTAATTTTAAAGGTCGTGCGAGCCGTAGTGAATACTGGCGATTCATGGCTGGAATGATGATGGTTCAAGGAACACTAGGGGTTGTAGCCATTCTTTGTAAAGGTATTGGCCTTTATAACTTCGAGTCTATTATTGATACGATTACGTTGTTAGTCACTTTATTTTTCGTGATTCCCAATATCGCCATCACAACGCGACGTATGCATGATATTGGCCGTAGCGGCTGGACTCAACTGATCTCCTTTATTCCCATTATAGGCTTCTTTATATTCTTGAACTATGAATTGAAACGAGGCGATGAAGGAGAGAATGGTTATGGTGAAAGAACTACTTATATACCTATTACTAGGAATATAAGTGAATCTACAGGGCTTGAAGCAACTCCATCTCGAAAACAAGACTGGGTCATGGGCATTACCATCTTTGTTCTCCAATCCATCGTCTTTGGTGATACTATCGGTGATATATTATGGTATGGCATTAATGCCAATGGCTATATATAGTAATAACCAGTATCAAATAGCATACTTATTATTTTATTTTATAAAAGTTTAACAACTCCTTTATAGACAATATAACACTTTGTAGTAAAATGAAATCAAGATGAATTTAAAAATATAGATATGGTTACGTTACAACATATCTAAGTTACTATATGTGTTAAGAACAACAGGACTTTATGAGCTTCACTGTTTCCTGCTGTGAATGGAAGGAGTTTAGTATGAGACCTTGTCCCTATTGTGGACACGAGGTGTTAAAAAGTGAACGATACTGTCCAAACTGTGGACGTATTCGTAAAGCACCCATTTCGTTAGATAAATATAGTCTAGGCATGATTGAGAACTTTAAACAATGTTTTGTTTATAAATACGCTGACTTTGAAGGCCGTGCCAGCCGTAGCGAATATTGGAATTTCTTTTTGGTGTATCAATTGCTATTTGTGGCTATTCTATTCACCTGTGCATTCTTGAGCTATATCAGTCCGCTCTCTAGTGTGGTTGGCGTTGGCTTCGGGCTAGTCATTCTTGTACTTATGTCCGTCGTTATGGTCATCCCTAGCGTAGCTGTTGCAGTACGACGCTTGCACGATCAAGGCCGTTCGGGCGGACTTGTCTTTGTTGGACTCGTTCCTGTCATTGGTACAATTATATTGTTAGTGTTAATGGCTCTTCCTGGTGAAAGCCATACAAACCGCTTTGGATTACCAACAGGGCACGTTATTCTTACAAAACAAATGGCTCATGAAATTGGTTTGATTGATGCTACACCTACCACAGGCCTTACAGCAGGATTACTATGTGCAATCTTTGTGCTGTGGTTCTTGGTAGATCGATTGCTAACGACAAGTGTGATGTAAAAATGACAACTCTCCTTATAGCTTCACTATAGGGAGAGTTTCTTTTTTAGTTAATTTAGATGTCTATTTATTGTCGCATATTGTTTTGGGGCTACTATTTTAATACAATAGTTTTACTAGAGGTTAAACGTATATAGGAGAGCGTGTATGAATGGTATAAATTGGTGGCGTCGCTTAGGGATAGTCTGCTGCGTGATGGTAACATTAGGTTGTATTAGTGGTTGTCAGTGGAATTTAGATAATCTAAAGCAATATAGTCAAGATTCATCAGCAAGAGACAGTAAAAAGGATGAAACGAAGAGGGTGTTTCGCTTCTATTTGGCTGCTACAAATGAGTTTAACTACAATGAGGTTAAATACGGTAGCCAATATGATCTAATCTGGCAACAGGCAAGTTCAAATGAACCACTAACGGATTTTAAGGTACAGGATTATGAGCGTCTTGAACAGGAACTAGTAGCTGCTAAAGAGGCAGGTCGTTCATACGAGGATCTTGAAAGCACAACAGATGCTCTATTGCCTATCTTGCATGACATCGTAAGCGATGTAAAGGCTTTAGATTCGTATTATAAAGCAAAGCAGTATGAAAAAGATAATTATGCATTTAGTCAAGCTACACTAGCTAAGCTTTCAGCGTTATTAGAAGTATTTGAACCAAAATATGAAGCGTTAAATGAGGCAGTTGCGGCTGCTCATAAAAAAGAACGTAATAAAGATATTGAGTTGATGCGCTCGAATGGTCAAGTGAATGGTGCTCATATGATAGAGATGATGGGGTACTATAGTGATATTGTTAGCCATATAATTGAGCGAGGGCCTAATAGTGATGTGCAATGGGTGAAAGCTCAAAAGGACGCAGCCAATGCAATTGTACCTAAATTTACGTCTGTGGAGGTACAAAATCGGATTGAACAAGCTAAGAATCTTGATGCGGCTATTGATGCATTTGTAGCAGAACAAAGTGCTGAGACACATCATGAGGTAATTTCACAATATAATGAGCTAGCTCGGACACCGATGAATTTTAAATTACTAGATAAAGTACAAGATGCTTATATACCTGAAGGTATATAGTTTACTTGTTGACAATTTCCCCGTTTGAGTCCTATAATTATCTATTATATGAATATTGCGTTGAAAAAGACGGCACGTCTCAGACGGATTTAGTAGAGACCAAACTCATGGGCTGAAAGGTTTGGAAATCTAGAGATTTGCGGATCACTTTGGAGCAAGCGGCAACGCCGCCGGTGAACACCGTTATATGTTTAAGTGGCTTTCACAAATTGAAGCCTAGTTATTTCGTATGCTCGGAATATTCTAGCTTTTACAGAAGGTCAGTAGGGTGGTACCACGGATATTACGTCCGTCCCTTCGGGGACGGGCGATTTTTTTATGTAAAAGGAGCACATCATGGATTACGGTAAGACGTTACATTTGCCTGAAACAGAATTCCCAATGCGCGGCAATTTGCCTAAGCGCGAACCAGAAATCTTAAAATTCTGGGAAGATAACAAAATTTACGAAAAACGTTTGGAATTGCGTAAAGACGCAAAACCTTTCATCTTGCATGATGGCCCTCCATACGCAAATGGTAAATTGCACATCGGTCATGCCCTCAACAAAACGTTGAAGGACATCATCATGAAATACAAAACAATGACTGGTCATTATACTCGCTATATCCCTGGTTGGGATACGCACGGTTTGCCAATCGAGCATGCGGTTATCAAAAATACTGGTCTTAACCGTCATGAAATGGCGCCTCTTGATTTGCGCAATAAATGTAAGGAATATGCATTAGAATGCGTAGAAACTCAAAAACAAGACTTCATTCGCTTTGGTGTATTAGGCGAATGGGAACGCCCTTATTTGACATTGCGCCCTGAGTTCGAAGTAAAACAACTTGGTATCTTCGGCGAAATGGCAAAACGTGGTCATATCTATAAAGGTCTTAAAACTGTATACTGGTGTACTCACTGCGAAACTGCATTGGCAGAGGCAGAAATCGAATACGCTGAGAAAAAATCTTTCTCCATCTACGTAAAATTCCCTTACGTATCTGAGAAAAAGGTAACATTGCCAGCTGGCGTAGATCCAAAACAAGCATTTGCTGTTATCTGGACAACTACTCCTTGGACAATGCCTGCCAACGTAGCAATCTCCGTTAACCCTGAGCTTGAATATGGCTGGGTAAAAGTAGGCGACGAATACTACTTGATGGCCACTGAACTTGTTGATGCGGCTATGAAAGATATCGGTATCGAAGACTATGAAATCGTAAATCGCTTCTCTGGCGCAGACTTAGAATTGGCTGAGTTCAAACATCCATTCGTAGAACGTACATCCACTGTATTATGTGGCGATCATGTAACACTTGAAGCAGGTACTGGTTGCGTACATACAGCTCCTGCACACGGTGAAGACGACTTTAACATCGTTATGCGTTATAACAAGGAAGGTAAAACTGAACTTCCTATCGTATCCCTTGTTAACGAAACTGGTAACTACACTAAACAAGTAGACGACAACCGTTATGGCGATACTGAATTCCCATTGGCTGGCGTAGAAATCCACGATGCAGAGGTGCCTGTAATCAAAATCTTGGCGCACAACAATGCATTGCTTCACAAATCTAGCTTGCGTCACCAATATGCTCACTGCTGGCGTTGTAAAAACCCTGTTATCTACCGTGCTACAGAACAATGGTTCTCCTCTGTAGATGGTTACCGTCAACAAGCGCTTGATGCAATCGACAATCAAGTACAATGGATTCCTAAATGGGGCCATGACCGTATCTTTAACATGGTTCGCGACCGTGGTGACTGGGTAATTTCCCGTCAACGTATTTGGGGCGTGCCAATTCCTATTTACTATTGTGAAAGCTGCGGCGAGCACATCATCAACGATGATACTATCAAAGCATTACAAGAAAAAGTAGCTGTAGAAGGCTCTGATGCTTGGTGGGCTCACAGTGCAAAAGAATTGTTACCAGAAGGCTTCAAATGTCCTCATTGCGGTCATGATGAGTTCAAAAAAGAAACAGACATCATGGACGTATGGTTCGACTCTGGGTCCTCTTGGGCTGGCGTACTTGAAGTTAATGGCTTAGATGTACCATGTGCTATGTACCTTGAAGGTTCTGACCAACATCGCGGTTGGTTCAACTCTTCCTTGTTAACTGCAGTAGCAACAACAGGTAAAGCACCTTACAACTCCGTATTGACTCACGGCTTCGTTGTGGACGGCGAAGGTCGCAAAATGTCTAAATCTGTAGGTAATACAGTAGCTCCTAGCGATATCATCGACGTATACGGCGCTGACGTTATGCGTTTGTGGGTATCCTCCGCAGATTACCAAGCAGACGTACGTTTGTCCAAAGACATCGTAAAACAATTATCCGAAGTATACCGTAAGATCCGTAATACATTCCGCTTCTTATTAGGCAACTTGGATGACTTCAATCCAAACACTGACAAAGTGGCTTATGCAGATATGTCCGAATTCGATAAATGGGCATTGTTGCGCTTAGAAGAGGTACGTCAAAAGGTTACTGAAGCGTACGAAAACTATGAATTCCACATGTTGTACCATGCAATTCATAACTTCTGTACAGTAGACTTGAGCTCTATCTACCTTGATGTAATGAAAGATACTATGTATGCTGAAAGCAAAAACAACGTAGCTCGTCGTTCTGCTCAAACAGCTATGTACGAAATTTTGAAAACATTGGTAGCCATGGTATCTCCTGTACTTTCCTTCACAGCAGAAGAAGTTTGGAAATACATGCCTAAAGAAGATGGCATGCCTGAATCCGTTATGCTTCAAGATTGGCCACAAGGTCATCCTGAACACTTCAACCAAGAATTGGCTGATAAATGGAACCAATTGTTAGACTTGCGTACATCTGTACAAAAAGCATTGGAATTGGCTCGTCAAAACAAAACAATCGGTCATCCATTGGATGCATCCGTTACAGTATATGCTGAAGGTGCTGCATTCGATGCATTGAACGCTCTTGGTGAAGACGGCTTGGCTAAACTCGTTATCGTATCTGAAGCTCACATCGTAAATGGCGCTGCTCCAGCAGAGGCTGTAAAAGACGAAGAAACAGGCGTTGCAACAGTAGTTGCTCCATCTGAACTTGAAAAATGTGAACGCTGCTGGATCCACCGCGATACAGTAGGCCAAGATAGCGAACACCCTACACTTTGCCATCGTTGTGCAGAGGTTGTTAAATCCCTATAATTATAGATAGGAAACAAGATAATTTATAGAAACCCTTCTCTAATATTCTTTAGTTCGGTTTGAACTGGGAATGTAGAGAAGGGTTTTTCTATTATAGCTGAGTTTCTAAGTCATATTTATGCTAGTTTACAAAATATTAAGAAAATATATAGAATTATGAATTCATTGTATGCTATCTTTCTCATAAAACTATCTATCATAATTAGTACTTTATTATTTTCCTCATGAAAAATTAATGTGTAAAAATTTACTCATTTCATATTAAACTTAATATCCTAGTTTAAGATGTTTATAGTTAGTTTAGTTATTGTGCTTATATGAGAAGGAGGAAGAGCAATGGTAGCAACTATCGTTAAAGCAATTTTGGCTGCACTTACTGGTTTAGCAAACGCAATCTTGCCTTTATTCAAATAACAATTTCATTCCCCAGAAAAAAGACCACCCAGCTTGCGGGTGGTCTTTTTCTTATGCCTGAAAATAGAAATCAATTTGTAACATAATGATTTAGAGAATCTTTAAGTGTCGTTTAACTATAAGGAGTTATATTGACTATAGAAACAAGCATACCTATAATGAAGATGAATTAACCATGAAATGAACGTGAAGAACGGGCAGTGTTGTGTGGTTTTATTTCTTATGCAAAACGAGGGGAGCGTATAAGTCATGAGAAGAAACATAATTATTAAGGCGTTGGTGTTAGGGGCTATAGGATGTGCGTTTAGTGCTATAGGTTTTGCAGCAGATGTACAAAATGGACATGGCCAAGGTATTACAGATTCTACTACAGAAGTAAATGGGGCTAAGCATGAAGCGGTTCGCTCTAGTTGGATGGATCGTACAGATATTATAGTCGGTACCCAATCTAAGGTAGGGTCTCAAGTTTCGGTAGAAACATTACAACCCTTAACCCATTATGATGAAAACTCTAAATCAGTTCTATTCGTACAAGGTGGCATCGGTAAAGGCGGACAAGAGGATCAAGCTAGCTATTTCTCTGGTGGCAATGGGGGATATTGGTATCCATACAATCCAGTTACTAAAAAAGGCGAACAACGGTATAGACCTGAAGAACATCACAATACTAAATCATTGGGAGCTGTTGCTAATGTCGGATTAGGCTATCGTATTCTCAGTAAACATGAACATGCGTATGTAGGTGTGAATACGTTCTATGATCATTCCTTCTCGAAAAAATATAACCGTATCAGCGGTGGCTTGGAATATGTATCTGGCCTTAACGAAGTTCGCGCTAATATCTATAAAGGTTTAAATAGTACAAAATCTGAACCTTATAATGTACCTTTATATGAAGGTTATTTTGAATTCTTGTTAGATGGTGGCACTGCAGGTTATACAGTTTACAAGTCTCAAAAAGCATTGTCCGGATATGATGTAAGCTATGCGCGCACCTTTAAGAATGCTCGCTGGGCACGTGCTTATGTAGGTGCTTATCATTGGAATGGCTTAGGCGCCAAAACACATGGTGAAGGTCCTGCCTTAACTCTTAATGTTGGTAAAAGCCACGGCTGGCAAGCTGGTACTACATTACAACTTACACCACATGTTTCTCTAGATGTAGGGTATACATCAGATAATAACAACTCTAGTGGTGCCTATGGTTTTGTTAAATACACATTAGGTACATCCAAGTTTGCTTGGCATGGTGGTAAGCATAGTGATGATACTATTACCAATGCACGGGCTAGAATGTTAGATAAAGTAGATCGAAGCCCGATGCGAGTAGGTAATACCTATGAAGAATTCTGGATGGTAGTACCTTATGATCACTTATAAAGGCTAGTGGGGAGACAGTAATATATGATAAGCAAGTTAGTATTTAGAGCCATGGTTTTAGGTGCTGTAGCATGTGCATTTAGTGCTACAGGTTTTGCAGCAGATGTACAAAATGGACATGGCCAAGGTATTGCAGATTCTACTACAGAAGTAAATGGGGCTAAGCATGAAGCAGTTCGTTCCAATTGGTTAGATCGAACAGATATTGCCGTAGGTGTTCAAACTGGTGGTACATCTGATTCGCATAAGGGGATGTTCCCTAGTGATTATAATAATAACTTTTACAATACAAAATCAGATTACGGGAATATCACTAAAGCCTATATAGAAACATTGCAACCTATTACCCATTATGATGAAAATTCTAAGAGCGTTGTGTTCATACAAGGTCGTATCGGACGTGGTGGTGAGAAAATCTCATCTAAAGAGGTAAGAGGTTATTTTACTCCAGACCTTGTAATGTCACCATTTGGGTTTGATGTTTTTACGGAAATCAATACAGATGAAAAAACATCTGAGTCGTTAGGAACGGTTGGTAGCTTAGGTGTTGGTTATCGTATTCTTAGTAAACATGAACATGCTTATGTAGGTGTTAACGCTTTTGTAGATCGTGCTTTCACAGGAAATTACAATCGTATCAGCGGTGGTGTAGAGTATGTGAATGGACTCAACGAAGTGTATGCCAATGTGTATAGAGGCCTTGGTGATAAGGAACTCGTAAAAGGCGGTGGCGGTAATCCATATCCTAAACGGTTGTATCCTAATGGCTATCCAGATACATTCCCATACAATACCATTCCTAGTGAAAATTATAATACCTATGTAGGTGGTGGCGTGTTAGATGGCTATGAAATAGGGATTGTAAGGTCCTTTAAAAATGCACGTTGGGCTCGTGCCTATGTAAATGGTTATCGTTGGAACGGCAATGGATTTAGCCATAAACAAGAATATAATTGGGGACGTCCAGGTCATTGGTCTGTGCCGTGGTTTACTACACGAAATGCTAATCATTATAAAGGCATTAAAATTGGTGCTGAATTACAATTGACACCACATATATCTTTAGATATTGGGTATAACAATGCCAATAATATGTCGAAAGGGATGTATGGTACTCTTAAATATACATTAGGTACATCTAAATTTGCCTTCTGGGGTGGCAAGCATAGTGATGATACGATTACTACAGCTCGCTCTAAAATGCTAGATAAGGTACGTCGTCAAGACATGATTGTAGAATCCTTTGATGACATTGAATACGATTATTTGGCGCCAATTGATCATCTATAATACCACTGTAGTTTAGATTATAGATATTAAATAAGACATGTAATAATAGGAAAGTAATTTATATGAGCAAGACATTAATGATAAAAGCAATGGTTTTAGGTGCTGTAGCATGTGCATTTAGTGCTACAGGTTTTGCAGCAGATGTACAAAATGGACATGGCCAAGGTATTGCAGATTCTACTACAGAAGTGAATGTGGCTAAGCATGAAGCAGTTCGTTCTAACTGGATGGATCGTACAGATATCGTAGTTGGCGTTGGTATGAAAAATTCTGAAGAGTCGAGTAGCCATCACTTCCATAATTTTACGCCTTGGGAAAATCATCCTATTGTGGGGACTTCTGATAAATCCAAATCTACAGAACTCAACAAGTTATACATTGAGACATTACAACCTATAACCCATTACGATGAAAATGCTAAAAGTGTTGTCTTTGTACAAGGTCGTATTGGACGCAGTGGAGAAAAGATATCCTCTAATAAATTAAATAATTATTGGGTTCCAGCTAGACCTGCAGGGACGTTTACGGTATATAATGGGCAAACAGATAAGGAAGAGTCCTTAGGTGTAAATGCTAATGTTGGTGTAGGGTATCGTCGCCTTAGTAAAGGTGAGCATGCTTACGTTGGTGTCAATGCATTCTATGACCATGCATTTAAAAATGGATATAAACGTGTTAGTGGTGGCTTAGAATATGTGGTAGGGCTTAATGAATTCCATGCCAATATTTATAAAAATTTAGGATCTAATGAAAGAAAATATATAGGCCTTCATGGGCGAACTGATACATGGTATGATCCTACAGGATTGTATCCATATGGAATGGATCCTGATCAAAGTCTTTATGATTATGCTAGGGTTGATTATGAAAATCACTGGGCTCTAAGTGAAAATACTGTAGCTAGAGGTTATGATATTGGCTATGCTCGAACATTTAAAAATGCTAGATGGGCTCGTGTCTATGCAGACTATTATAACTGGCGTGGTAGAGAGGCTGTAAAAGTAGGGTATTATAAATTACCTAAACGCGATGCTATTAAAGGCTTTAAAGTGGGGGCAGAATTCCATATTACACCACATCTTACTCTTGATGCGGGTTATAAAACAGCGTCTCATCATTTGAGTGGTCCTTATGCAACTTTGAAATATACAATCGGTACATCTAAGTTTGCTTGGCGTGGTGGTAAACATAGTGAAAGTGTGATTACAACAGCTCGCTCTAAGATGCTTGATAAGGTACATCGCAGTGATATGGTTGTACAAGAAACTGTAGAAGAAACTTATGATCATGGTGTTGTCGATGTAGGTTTATAGGGGCTTCCGCATACACTACCCTCATGATTATTTATAATAGTTTAGCTTGTTCATAGGTTATAAAAAAGGAGCTAGTACATTAGGTACTAGCTCTTTTTATGTTATCGGTTATTTTTATTGTAATGCCTTAGGTACACTGAGTTTTTTCCAGTTGTCTAGTTCAGGGATTTCCAAGGTATTAATAGTTTTTTGAATCCAGTAGTTTAATGATACTTCGTTACCTAAATGTTGTTCAAATAAATAGGTATTACCTGGAGTATCTAGAGGTTTTCCATCTTTGTCGATGGAGTGACGCACGGATTCTTTCAAATAGAGTTGCACTCTAAATGGATTTGCGTGATTACCTCTGAAAATGAAATAAGATGGGCCGATAAAGTCATGGGTACGGACATTAATTTGTTCGTACTTTTTATCTTTTAAGCCTTGTAGTGCGGTTTGTATCATTGCGTTAGCATCGTCGTACTCCTCAAGTAGGAATGCTTGTTGATCTACATCGAGTACATAATGCCAAGTTGGTTTTTCCTCGTTCGTTTCGATGGACCAGTTATCTCCTAATGCAGGTAATTGGTGCGTATCGTAGAGGTCTTTTAATAGCTGAATGGTATTCTCTTTTTTGAATAGTGCTCGATAGATCATCTCTTGACCTTCTGTAGGGTCATAACCATGTATTCTGACTTGGTACGTATCACGTGGCATACGCTTTACATCTAGCTTAAAAATGTTGCGTAGCTTATCAGGAGCGGATAGGAAATGATTGTAAAAGCTAAGTTTCATTTCGTCTTGTGATGCTAAGGCGTGCTCGATGGTTTGCCAATCATATAAGGTAGTGTCCCATAAGAAGTCATCCATGTTTACAGATAAACGTGCTGCATTTTGAGGCCATTCAGTATGACCAGGACGTACTGTTGTAGTAGACTCTTTAATACCTTCCTTGTAACGCCAATGACCATCGACCTCTTCGAAGGCCGCTAATCGTTCTTCTGCTTCATCATCGATAGGAATACCCTTTAACTCTTCATCTAGATTAGCTTTGTGAGACAGTATGTATTGATGGGATTCTTCGTAATAGGCTACAGCAGTATCCAAATCAGGTTTGCCTGAAACATAGCCTTTTTCATAGGCATACCCTAAGGCAACGCGCGTTAAAGCTCGTGTAATATCGTAGAAGAGAACGCGGTCTTCCTCTTCTAAGGCGCGTTTTTCTTCATCCAGTACACGTGTTAAGGACTGTACACCAAAGCGTATATTTTTCGTTACACCGAAGCCGTGGATGCGCATATAACCAATGTATGGCAAGGAGAACATAAAGCGCTCTTTTGTGGCTGCCATGTGGGTTAAGTCGGCAATGAGGCCCCAGTCTAGCGGTAGGTGACCAATGTGGAAGATATAGCCAAAGGCGGCTTGTAATGCAGCATAGCCGGCATCACTAAAATACTTAGTAGCTGCACGGCGGTAGAGTCCAATTGCTTTTACAGGATCATAAGGAATGACTCTGCGTAGCTCTTTAGTATCATAGAAATGATAGTAGTAATCTGCTAATTCAGCGGTACTTTCAGCTTGACCTAAGGCGGCACCTTTCGTAAACCATGTGAAAGCATCCTCGAATTTTCCATGTTCGTGACAGTCTAGACCGGTGTAGAGCATCATGGTAGGGTTACCAAGCTCAGCAGCGGTTAAAGCTACGCGGCGCGCATTATTAAAGTCGCCTTCGTCGATATAAATGTTGCGTAGATTGCCTTGGAACATGGCGAGCCCGTTATCGAGCGCTTTGTTAAACCATTCCTTGGCGAGTTTAGTAGCATTTTCCTGTAATGTTTCGTTGGAAATAGTACCTTGTAAGGCTATAAGACGCTCCTGTATAGAACCTTTTTGTAAGCTCTGTTGGATACGTTTCGCCAAACTGAGGCGAGGTGGTGTAATCATATCCCTTGCAAGGCTGATACGGTCGTCATCGTGCCAGAAAAAGACATTGCCTATAATGTATTGGCAGAAAGCATCACCTTGCTCCGCGTAGTCGTAAACAATACGAAATGCATCGTCAAAGGAGATTAACATATCCTTTTCAACAGTAGGTGTAATCGTTCCGTTGATACGCAATGCTTGTAAGGTACCGATGGGACTACAACGGCGAATGCTATCGTGCAAGCATTGATAGGTGCGCATATTATTTTCCGGGAAATTAGATTCCTTCCATGTAAAGCGTGGCCCTGCATAGATACGAGCCAACAAAGCATACGCATCAGCTATCTCTCGAGACTCTGGATCATTGGCAATTTTTAATGCGTCCTCTTTGGTGTCGATTTCATTTTCTAAAGAGGTAGTCATATCATTTCTTAGCGCCCGATGATTCGGCTGCTCAGGACTGTGCTGATTATTTACAATCAGTTCTAATTGGCGCAAACCTTCTTGAGCCATTTCTTGATTGTATGATTTGAAAATCATGTGGAAGACCTTTTGTAGGCGTTCCGTAAAGTACTGTGCCATAAGGCCTCCTTTAATTAGTTACATTTACTATAGAATACGTATTTATTATATAACGAACGCAAGGGACCGTAAAAGAGGGATTAGAATAAAAAATCCCCTCTGAAAGAACTTTGAAATCACAATACTGTGCTTCATGTAGTCTTTCAGAGGGGTCATATTTATCCTAGTTCATAGAGATAGATATTATTTTTTGTTGTAATCGCCGAACCATTTGTCGTAGATTTTTTGGTAAGTGCCGTCTTCTTTAAGTTCTTTAAGAGCTTTGTTAACAGCTTCTTGTAATGCTTTGTTGCCTTTTTTCATGCCAAGAACTGTGCCTTCAGCTTTAGTAGGTTCGCCTACGAGTTTAAGGTCTTTGTCAGCACCTTGTTTGAGGTAGTACATAGCCACTGCGTTATCGATGATAGCACCGTCGATTGTACCAGCTTTCAATTCCATGAAAATATTAGCATTGGAATCGATTTGTTTTACTGTTGTATTAGGGATTTTTTGAGCCATTTCAACAGGGATTGTACCGATTTGAGCACCTACAGTATGACCTGCTAATTCATCCATGTTGTGGATTGTTGTGTTGTCTTTACGAACAACTGTGATGAAACCACCTTGGTCGAAGTATACATCGGAGAAGTCCAATGCTTTTTCACGTTCAGGTGTAGCGTTGATACCTGCAGCGATCATGTCGATATCGCCAGATTGAACTGCTGGAATCAAAGCATCGAAGCCCATGGATTTGAATTCCATTTTTAAACCAAGTTTTTTAGCAATTGCTTCGGACAAATCAACGTCGAAACCAACGTATTTGTCGCCTTCAGTGAATTCGAATGGTGGGAATGTAGTTTCAGAACCTACACGCAATACACCTTCTTGTTGTGTCATTTTTGGTTTGTCATTGCCACAACCAGCCAATAAACCCATTGCTGCTACCGCTACGAGGGCGATGGCTGTCAATTTTTTGAACTTAAACATAGAAACCTCCTCAAACATCCATATACATGGTTTATCAAATTCTGTTTATATTGTACGGAATTTTACAATAATAGGCAATAACATTGTATAATTAAGAGTAAAAGAGTTTTATATTTATCATTATATTTAAAATTTTTATTCAAGATGGCTCACTCTTAGGCCATACTTTACAGTAATATAAGATTTTCTATTTTAGGTTGTAGAGCATCTTCATTCTTTACAATCATTGACGTATATATATGGAGGCACTATGTCCTTTACAAATACTTTTTCTGATCTTTGTAAAAGCTTGGCAACTGATGCTTTTGCCATCAATTATACATTAGCTAAGAACCCTGAACTTTCCAGCCATGAATTTGAATCCGTCAAAACGATTGGCGCCGTTCTTGAAAAACATGGCATGGATGTAACCTATGAATTCTGTAATTTACCAACAGCGTTCAAGGCTTCTGCTGTGAAAGTAGATAATCCAAAAGGTCGTTTGGCTATTCTTTGTGAATATGATGCATTGCCAGAGGTCGGCCATGCATGCGGTCATTCTGCCAGTGGCTCTATGAGTGTTCTGGCTGCATTAACACTACATAAAATGCAACAAGACGGCGTTGCTTTCAATATGGACATTGATATCATCGGTACACCTGATGAAGAAGCCACAGGTTGCAAGGTGGATATGTGTAATGCAGGGGTGTTTAAAGACTATGATTTTGCTATCATGGTTCATCTTGATGGGGAAGAAACACGACCTAATTCACAATTCTTGGCGCTGGACTGTTTCCGCGCTCGTTATCACGGTAAACCAGCCCATGCAGCCGGTGAGCCTTGGAACGGCATTAATGCGGTGAATGGGGTGCAACTCGCCATCCATGCTATGGATATGATGCGTCAACAAGTACGACCAGAAAGTCGCATTGGTACGTGGATCATTGCCGGTGGTACTGCATCTAATGTTATCCCTGAATTTGGTGAGTTAGAGGTAACAGTTCGCCACACTGAACGTGAATATTTGAATGGTCTATCTGAACAAATTAAGAATATCTTTGAAGGGGCTGCTCTTTGTACTGGTACAACCGTAGATGTAGAGTTTTACGGCAATCCTTATGATGATATGAACCAAAACCATCGCGGTACTACTCTCATTGAAGAGGTGATGACTGATATGGGCATTGAATTTAAGCCAGGCCCAGCAGATATTGGGGGCAGCTCAGACATCGGCAATGTTAGCTATCAATGTGCTGCATTCCACCCTAAATTGCGACTCGCTGGGGAAGATAAGGTATGTCACTCTAAAGAATTCGCTGCGGCTATGTTAGAATCTACTATTGAACAAACAATTGTGGACGGAGCCAATATCATAGGCCGCACCTTGTTACAATTGGTAGAAAATCCAGCTGTTTTAGAAGAAATCGTAGCTGAATTTAATGCATCTAAATAAAGCGTTTTCTATATCTATCAGGATGGCTGTAATAGTGTAGGTAGAATTCGTGGTCTTTTTCAGATCTATTAATGATGGATGATAATGAGATATTTCCGTTTATGAAGCTCTGAATCTTGGTGAAATAGGCACCTAACTCATGGTCGTGATAATAGAGTACCCAGACCACGTTATTCCCAGCGATGACTGGAATGTACTTAAACTCAAGGAACTCAAATAAACCAGCGATAGTGATATCATCTGGAACGACAAATTCCTCCCGATGATGATTCATATCATCGCCTGCACAAACTGCATCTCGATCAATTATGATACGCATATAGTTTCACTTCCTATCTATGATTTATATACTATCTATGTCTTACATATTATCTGTGTATTCTTTTAACTGATATATTTGTAACTATTACTGTACTACTGATTTACAATAATATCTATCCATTTATATACCATATTAAAGGAGGCTTTATGTCCTCAACTGAAACATTACAAATTAAAAATTATATAGGTCTTACCGGTGATAAACCCATCCGATTCATTGCATCCGATGTAGATGGCACCTTGGTTAACGATGCGAAAGCAATCCCTGATGAGGCTATCGAGGCTATTCGTGCTGCTCGTGAAAGTGGCATTCGTGTAGCTATCGCTTCTGGTCGTGCTTGGAATGAGATGAACGATGTTATCGAGAAATTACCATGTTTACGCTATTTCATGTGTACCAATGGTGCTTATGTAATGGATAAGGAAGAAAAACGTTCGCTGTTCCATGTAACATTTGATAAAGAACAAGCCCTATACTTGTTACGTAAACTCTTAACCTATGGCGTCTATGTAGAGGCCTATGTGAAAGATAAAATCTACGGCATGTATCCGCCATCCCGTTGTATTACGCCGGAACGTTTATGTGCCTGTGCAGATGAACGTAATGAGGGCGATGGCAGTAATACAAAGAGTTCTCATAGCGTAATGAATAATCATATTTCTGCTGATACAGAAGGTCATCTGCCTGGTGAAACCCATGATCACTATGCCTTAGCCGAAGGTGATGAAGCAGCGACTATAAATATGTCTGAGTGTGAAGTCGAACAGTCTAATTTCTTCTTTAGACCTAATATTCGTCCATTTATCTTGGCAACACGTACGATGGTGCCTGATTTACTAGCTCATATGGAAGCCTTAGACGAAGGCCCTGAAAAGATGCAAATCTTCTATGGTGACGAGCCTATGCGCCAACACATCTTACAAGACTTACGCGATGAATACCAAGGTATGTCTCATGACGGTACAGGCCGTGAACGTTTTTATGATGTACTACTCTCTAGTGAAGGTAACTTAGAATTCGTATTACCGCATACCACAAAGGGAACAGCCGTTGAGGCTTTAGCCAATCATTGGGGCTTTAGTCCAGACGAAGTAATGTCACTGGGTGATAGTGAAAACGATCTATCCATGCTACGCTTTGCCGGTGCTAGCGTTGCTATGGGCAATGGTAAACCGAATATTAAAGAAGCAGCGCGCTACGTGACTACAGATAATAACCACCAAGGTGTAGCAAAGGCTATCTATTCAGCTATTGCATACAACAATGAATTACTTAAAAAATAATAATCATATCTAAAATTAGAGATACTACCAGTTAAAAATAAATACTTTTAACTGGTAGTATCGGAAATATATATTATTTAGTTGTAATAGCTTAATAGTAAAAGCGTCGGCATTGTACATTGTAATAGAACTTATGGGCCCTAGCGTTCGTAGTAGTTGAGGGACAATCAAAGATCGGAGG